>Ga0315270_10000042_pt1 | contig 63950 bp, 54 predicted proteins | sample C1_bottom_MG_FD_204932 | JGI IMG/M metagenome (GOLD analysis project Ga0315270, IMG submission 204932) | Sediment microbial communities from Yellowstone Lake, YNP, Wyoming, USA - C1_bottom | ecosystem: Environmental > Aquatic > Freshwater > Lake > Sediment | place: USA: Wyoming | collected... | reverse complement strand
AGACCGGGAAGCCCATCTGCTCCAACTCGTCGACATCGCGTGTGCCGGCGTCGATGATCAGGCCTTTGGCGCCGCGCGCCTTGAACGAGGTCGCCAGCAGGTCGCCGAAGAAGCCGTCTTCATTGTCCGTCGTGCACGCGGCCACGGCCACGTCACCGGGCTGCAATTGCTCTGCTGCGACATGCATCATCCAGTTGTCGCCGGGCTGCAGCAGGATGGTCACGGCCGTTCCGCACATCTTGGCGCCCTTGTAGATCGGTCGCATATACGACTTCATCAAGCCGACGCGGCCCATCGCCTCATGGATGGTGGCCACACCGAAGCGCGAGAGCTTGTCGACAGCGGCCTTGTCAGCGCGAACGATATTGCGTTTGACGATGCCGAGCTGATTCATTGCGAGGGTCATGATCAAAGTCCTTTTTGTTTGAGCGCAGCGTCCAGGCGCGGGAACACGCGCCGCGCATTGCCCTCGAAGACCTGGAAGCGCTCTTCATCGCTGAGGTTGGGCGTGGCTGCGACATAGCGCTTGGTGTCGTCGTAGTTGTGGCCGGTTTCGGGGTCGATGCCGCGCACCGCGCCGATCATCTCGGACGCGAACAGGATGTTCTTCACCGGTATCACCTTGGTCAGCAGATCGATGCCGGGCTGGTGGTAGACACAGGTGTCGAAGAAAATGTTGTTCAGCAGGTGTTCGCTCAACAGCGGCTTTTTGAGCTCCTGGGCCAGGCCGCGAAAGCGCCCCCAGTGGTAGGGCACCGCGCCGCCGCCATGCGGGATCAGGAACTTCAGCGTCGGGAAATCCTTGAACAGATCGCTGGTCAGGCATTGCATGAAGGCGGTCGTGTCGGCGTTCAGATAATGCGCGCCGGTGGTGTGGAAGCAGGCGTTGCAGCTGGTCGAGACATGGATCATCGCGGGGATGTCGTACTCGACCATCTTCTCGTAGATCGGATACCAGGAGCGGTCGCTCAGCGGCGGCGCGGTCCAGTGGCCGCCCGACGGATCCGGGTTCAGATTGATGCCGACATTGCCGTACTGCTCAACGCACTTGACCAGTTCGGGGATGCACGTGGCCGGATCGACGCCGGGCGACTGCGGCAGCATCGCGGCGGGGATGAAATGGTCGGGGAATAACTGGCTGACGCGAAAGCACAGCTCGTTGCAGATCGCGGCCCAGGTGCTGGAGGTATTGAAGTCGCCGATGTGGTGCGCCATGAAGCTGGCGCGCGGGCTGAAGATGGTCAGATCCAGGCCGCGCTGCTTCATCAGCTTGAGCTGGTTGGTTTCGATGGTTTCGCGCAGCTCGTCATCGCTGATCTTCAGGTCGGCCGCCTTGGGCGCTTTCGACGGATCTTTCAGCCCGGCGATCTGCAGGTCGCGCCAGGCGCCCAGTGCGGGTGGGGCCGTCGTGTAGTGACCGTGAACGTCGATGATCATGGGGTTTCTCCTGGTATTTGTTTGATGTGCCCGCGGCATTTCCGCAGAGCGGCTGAAGGTTCAGGCCGGCTCCATGCCGTGCCGGCGCTTTGCGTCGGCCGCCTCATCTGACGCCATGAAGGCCAGCATCGCGCGCACGGCTTCGGCCTGCGCTGAGCCGGCGCACAAGCCGGCAGAAAAAGTGGTGGTGATCTGGATGGCTGGCGGCAAGGGGCCGAGCACGGCGATCCCTTCGAGGTTCATCAGCTCGCTCAATTGCTGGAAGCCGAGTTCGACCTCGCCGTTGGCCACCAGCGTGCCCACCGGCACGCCGGGCGGCGGCGTGATGATGCGGCTTTGGATCTCATCGGCAATGCCCCAGCGCTCGAAGAGCTTGGCCAATGCCACGCCGCTCGGTCCCGTCGAATAGCTGACGTTGCGCGCGGCCAGCACGGCGCGCTTGACCGCCATTTCCGAAGCGATGTCGGGCCGGGGGCTGCCTGCGCGCACCGCGACCGCGACGCCCGAGCGGACCAGGTCGACCTTGCACGCGGCATCGATGTGACCGGTGGCGATGAGCTTGTCGATCGCGTCGGAGGCCAGCACCACCACGTCGAAGGGCTCGCCGGCCTGGACGCGTTTGGCGGCATCTACCCCGCCGACCGATTCGATGCTGACTGCAGTACCCGAACGCTGTTCGAATGCAGCGGCCAGATCGGCCAGCAACTGGCGCGTGGCCATTGACGAAATGCCTTTGATTTGTGTTTCCATATCAGATCGGCATGCGGGAAATCGCGGTCTGCATAGGTCTTTGTCTCCTGAGTCCGTCTATTGTGGAAAGTCCACTTGCATTAGCCAAGGTCTAGCGAACGCTAGCTGGTATAGCAAAGCGGCATTGCTCATGGCACCATATTGTCATGAACTTCAAGCAAATCGAGTATTTCATCCAAGTGGCCGAATTGGGCAGCTTCAGCAAGGCCGCCGTCTTGCTCGGCGTGGCCCAACCCGCGTTGAGTCGTCAGGTGCGGGCGCTGGAGACCGAGTTGCGGGAGACCCTGTTGCTGCGCAACGGGCGTGGCGTGACGCTGACCGAAGCGGGTCAGCGGCTGCTCGAACATGGGCAAGGCATTCTGCAATTGGTGGCCGCTGCCCGGGAGGATCTGGGCGGGCGACGCGACGAACCGCTGGGCCATATCGTGGTGGGTTTGCCGCCCAGCCTGGCGCGCCGCTTGACGCTGCCGCTGATCGAGATGTTTCGAGCCGAAATGCCGAGGGCAAAGCTGGCCATCATCGAGGGATTTTCGGTGCATATCGCCGAGTGGCTGTCCACCGGGCGCGTTGACATCGGACTCGTCTACAACCCCACGCCGCTGCCGACCATCGAGATCACCCCGGTGCTGGAAGAACGCTTGTGCCTGATCGGCATGACGTCGGAAGTGCCGACCGAGTCGGTGCCGCTCAAGGAGCTGCCCCGCTTTCCGCTGGTGATGCCTCAGCGCGGGCATATCTTTCGCGGCCTGATGGAAACGCACGCGGCCTTGGGCGGTGTCAAGCTGAATGTGGCGTGGGAGGTGTCGAGCGTGCCGGCGATACTTGATCTGGTGCTCGGCGGACACGGCTATGCAGCGCTGACCGAAAGCGCGATTCGCGCCCATGCGCACAGCGAGCAGCTCTCGGTCACACCGATCGTCGATCCGGAAATCAAGAGCACGCTGTGCCTCGCCTTGTCGGCGCACAAGCGCAGGACGCCCTTGATCAATCGAACGGCGCTGGCATTGACCGAGCTGAGTCGGACAAGCTAGCGACCGCAAGCAATCGACGCGCCCGTCCGGCCGCATCAGCCGTCGAGCATCGGGCCTGATCGGACCCATAATCCGCCGACCCCTTGATGCGAACAGCACGAACACCATGGCGATGGACGACACCGAAGCGAGCATCCGGCTCGCCAGCTACCGATGAGCGCGGCAATGCAGTTCTTCGATGCCGAGACGACCCGCCAGGCATTGCCGTTCGAGCGGCTGATCCCGGCGCTGCGGGCGATGTTCGCGCGCGGCTGCGAGGTGCCAAAGCGCCATGTGCACGAGATCGTCGCTGCCGATGCGGCGGGCCTGACGTCGCTCATCATGCCGGCCTGGTTACCAGGCCGCTACTACGGTGTCAAGACCGTCAATATCGCGCCGGGCAACGCGGCGCGCGGTTTGCCGGGGCTGCATTCGACCTACCTCCTGTACGACGCTGTCAGCGGCGCGCCGCTGGCCTGGATAGACGGCGACCAGATCACCGCAAGGCGCACCGCTGCTGCCTCGGCGCTGGCCGCGTCGTGGCTCGCTCCGCCGGACGCGCGCCATCTGCTTGTGGTCGGGGCCGGTCAGGTGGCGCGGCTGATTCCCGATGCCTACCGCGTCGTGCGCGCCATCGATCGCGTGACGATCTGGGCCCGCTCCAGCCAGCGGGCGGACGCGCTGGCGGCCGACTTGCGCGAACGCGGTTTCGATGCGCGCAGCACGACCAATCTTGAAGCCGCTGCGCGTGAGGCCGACGTGGTGAGCTGCGCGACGCTGGCCACGGAGCCTGTCGTGCAGGGGCGCTGGCTGCGCCGCGGCAGTCACCTCGACCTGATCGGCAGCTTCACGCCTTCGATGCGCGAAGCCGACGACGAGTGCTTTGCCGGCGCTGCGATCTACATCGACACCGAAGAGGCGCTGCACAAGAGCGGCGACCTGCTCGGACCGATGTCGCGCGGTGTGTTCTCGGCCACCGACGTGCGCGGCACCTTGTCGGGTCTTGCGCGTGGAGAAGTGAGGCCTGCCCACGCGGCCGGCGAGCGCACGGTCTTCAAGTCGGTGGGCACTGCGCTGGAAGATCTGGCCGCGGCCATCGAGGTCTACGAGACGCGTCAGATCGATGCAAGCGCTTGATGCTCCCGAGTGCTCTGCTAACCTGCTGCTTGGCCAGCCCTTGACTCGGCAAACAGTCCAAGTGCGCTCACATCTCCATGAATGCCCCCTCCCCCAATCCACCATGAGCCTTCGCTACCAAACCATTCCGGTCACACCGTTCGAGCAGAACTGCTCGCTCGTCTGGTGCGATGAAACCCTGGAGGCCGCCGTCATCGACCCCGGCGGCGATCTGCCTCGCATCAAGCAGGCGGTGCAGCAGCATGGGCTGAAGCTGATGCAAATCCTGCTGACGCATGCCCACATCGACCATGCCGGCGGCACCGGCACCTTGGCGCGCGAGCTCGGCTTGCCCATCAATGGTCCGCACGAGGCTGACCAGTTTTGGATCGACGGACTGCCGCAGCAAAGCCAGATGTTCGGTTTTCCGCTGGCTGAGACCTTCACGCCGACGCGCTGGCTGCATGACGGCGACACCGTGATGGTGGGCCACTGCGAGCTCAAGGTGCGCCACTGCCCGGGCCACACGCCGGGCCATGTGGTGTTCCACTCAAAAGAGGCGCAGCGCTGCTTCGTCGGCGACGTGCTGTTTGCCGGCAGCATCGGCCGCACCGATTTCCCGCAAGGCAATCACGCGCACTTGATTGCCAGCATCAAACAGCGCTTGTGGCCTATGGGCGACGACACGGTGTTCATCCCCGGCCACGGACCCGAGAGCACATTTGGCGCCGAGCGCCGCACGAATCCGTTTGTCGGGGACGAGGTCTAGCGCAGTAGCATGATCGCCAATCTATCGCTCAAGCAGACCTGCTGAGCACCACCATCTGGCATGCGCGGGAGCGCCAAACGAGATGGCTGCTTCTCGCCATCGATCTGGCAGTTTGCGCAGGGCTGGCGGCGCATGCAGTGTGAAAACTGATCAGCAGCCGGGACCGCGAGCAATGCCTGAAGAAGGCGAGCCTGTCGCACGAAGCGCATGAAAAGGAGCGCGAGGCTGCGAAAAAATGAAACCCCGCGTATGCCATCCGAGATGAGCGCCGTCTCCAGCTTCGCGGGAAGTTCGACCGCAGGACATGAGCGGCGATTTGGATGACCGCGGCGCCGCAAGGTGCCTTGACACGACGAACAGAAAGGCGTCAACTGGCAGCGCAGGGTAGTCGAACCGGGGCTTGGTTCCCGGACCAGCGATTCACTCTTGCCATTGTGAAAGGAGGGCAACTCTATCGAGAAGTCTCACCATATCACTCACCCCATCACCGGCATCGAGATGCCGGCAAACATCATCCCCATGTGATGTGACGATGCCGCCGAGAGTGGCATTGCGCGATGCCCTGCAACACAACGCAGGGCATTGCTGCTTCTGGGAGGGATCAGCGCTGCCCCTCGATCCGGAGTCGTTCGAGGCCATGCCGCTCCAGCGAGTGGCTCAAGGCGAAATAGCGACGCGTCCGCTTTGCGCGTACAAACGCTAGGCCGGCTGCTCTGCCGCGATTTGGCGCAGCGCCTGTTCGAACACTGCGGCAGGCTGGCCGCCCGAGATCAGGTGCCTGTCGTTGATGATGACGGCGGGCACCGAGTGGATGCCCTGGCCGGTGTAGAAGGCTTCACGCTCGCGCACTTGCGCCGCGAGTTCGTCGCTGTTCAATAGAAGCTGTGCCTTTTCCGTGTCCAGTCCAGCCTGCTCGACCGCGCGCAGCAGAACCTCGTGCGACTCCATCGCCTCGCCCTGCGTGTGGCAGGCCGCGAGCAGCGCTTTCTTCAGCGCCAGTTGCTGCGACGCGCCCTGCTGTTCGGCCCACAGCAGCAGGCGGTGCGCGTCAAAGGTGTTGTAGACGCGGCCGCGCCCGGCGGGGTTGAAGCTGAAGCCCACGTCGGCGCCGCGCTGGCGAATCGTTGCGCGTATCTGCGCCTGCTGCTCCGGGGTCGAACCGTACTTCTGCGTCAGGTGCTCGCTGGCGTCCTGGCCGCCGGGCGGCATCTGCGGGTTCAGCTCGAAGGGCTGGAAGTGCAACTCGGCATTCACTTCATCGCCCAGCGTGGCGAGCGCCTGCTCGAGCGCCGACAGTCCGATCGCACACCAGGGGCAGGAGATGTCGGAGACGAAATCGATTTTCAATGCGTGGCTCATGGTGTGGGCTCCGATGGCGGGGACTCGATTCTGGACCAAGAGCAGAAGCACCACCAACCGGCGGGCCATGCGTCTTGCCAGGTCCCGGCCATTGCCTGAAACCCGACAATCGCTACCATCGACACAAAATCATCCATCAGGAGTTCACCATGTCCGAAACCCCGCGCCGCGCGCTCATCGTGATCGACGTGCAAAACGAATACGTCAGCGGCAATCTGTTGATCGAGTACCCGCCCATCCAGGACTCGCTTGCTGCGGTGGGCCGCGCCATCGATGCCGCCCAGGCCGCTGGCGTGCCGGTGGTGGCGGTGCAGCACAGCTCGGCACCCAGCAGCCCGGTGTTTGCCAAGGGCTCGCCAGGGTGGGATCTGCATTCGGTGGTGTCGAGTCGCGGCTACGACCATCTGATCGAGAAGACCAAGCCGAGCGCCTTCATCGACACCGATCTCGCCACCTGGATCGCCATGCACGGCATCGACACGCTGGTGGTCGCGGGCTATATGACCCAGCACTGCGACAACTCGACGATTCTGCAGGCCATGCACGCAGGCCTGAAGGTCGAGTTCCTGCATGACGCAGCGGGCAGCCCGTCTTACGCGAATCGCGCCGGCCGTGTCAGCGCGCAGCAAATCCACGAGACCTATTGCGTGGTGCTGCAGACCGGCTTTGCCGCGGTGCTCAGCACCGATGAGTGGATTGCGGCGCTGGCCTCCGGCGCCGCACCCGAGCGCGACAATATCGTCGCCTCCAGCAAGCGTGCCAAAGAGGCCGGCGCTGCTTGAGCCAGCAAGGCTTTTAGCGCCCGGCCTGACGCGGGAAGAGCTTGTGGGCTAAATTCAGCCCTCCTCACTGAAGCCGCGCTCTGCATAGGAGCGCTGCAACGCAAAGAACCCCATGCTGCACAAGCCCCCTGAACTTCTGTTGCCGGCCGGTGATCTGGACCGGATGCGCACCGCATTCGACTTCGGCGCCGATGCTGTTTATGCCGGCCAGCCGCGCTATTCGCTGCGCGCGCGCAACAACGATTTCAAGCTCGAGAACCTCAAGACCGGCATTGCCGAAGCGCACGCGCGCGGCAAGAAGCTTTTTGTCGCCAGCAATCTGCTGCCGCACAACGCCAAGGTCAAGACCTATCTGGCCGACATGGTGCCGGTGATCGAGATGAAACCCGATGCGCTCATCATGGCCGACCCCGGACTCATCATGATGGTGCGCGAGCGCTGGCCGGAGGTGCCGATCCATCTGTCGGTGCAGGCCAATACGCTGAATCACGCCAGCGTCAAATTCTGGCAGCGCATGGGCCTCAAGCGCGTCATCCTGTCGCGCGAATTGAGCCTCGACGAAGTGGCCCAGATCCGCCAGGAATGCCCCGACATGGAACTCGAGGTATTCGTGCACGGCGCGCTGTGCATCGCCTATTCGGGTCGCTGCCTGCTGTCGGGCTACTTCAACCACCGCGACGCCAACCAGGGCACTTGCACCAACGCCTGCCGCTGGGACTACAAGCTCGACGACGCTGTGCCGAGCGATGTCACGCATGCCACCATCAGGCTCGACGAAGTGAACTCGGCGAATCGCGAATTCTCAGCTGCCGCCGGCACCGAGCGCCATCCGCTGGCCGACCGCGAATACCTGCTCGAAGAGGCCAGCCGCCCCGGCGAGTTGATGCCCATCGTCGAAGACGAGCATGGCACTTACATCATGAATTCAAAAGACCTGCGCGCCGTCGAACATGTCCAGCGGCTGGTCGAAATCGGCATCGACTCGCTCAAGATCGAGGGCCGCACCAAGAGCCGCTATTACGTGGCGCGCACCGCGCAGATCTATCGCCAGGCGATCGATGACGCGGCGCACGACCGCGCTTTCGATCCGGCTTTGCTCGCGGGCCTGGATGGGCTGGCCAATCGTGGCTACACATCGGGTTTCTATCAGCGCCATCGCAGCCACGAGACGCAGAACTACCTGGACGGCCATTCGAAATCGCGGCGCAGCCAGTTCGTCGGCGAGGTGCGCGCCATCACGGACGGCTGGGCCGACATCGAAGTGAAAAACCGCTTTGGCGTGGGCGACCAGTTGGAGATCATCCATCCGAGCGGCAACACGGTGATCGAGTTGACCGCCTTGCGCGGCAAGCAAGGCGTGCCGATGGACGTGGCGGCTGGCAATGGCGTCACGGCTTCGATGCCGCTCGACGCCAGATACGAAGGTGCTTTGATCGCACGTCTGCTTGATGTGGATGAGGCGCAAGCGCTGCCGGCCTGAGGCCGGGCGGGTGTCGCGTGCAGCGGCGGCCATGGATCAGACTATGCTGCTTGCCGTGAGCGCACCATCGATGCGCTTTTGCGAAGGAGCAACCGTATGTATCGTTTCAAAACTACGCTCGCGCTCGCGTCTGTGCTGTTGGCGCTGCCTGCATTCGCCCAGCAGGACGCGGCAAGCACGCCCAAGCCATCGCGGGAAGAACAGATCCGCAAGATGATGCAGCCGACGATGAACCCTGCCGTGAACGCGACCGTCGCGATGATGGTGCCGGCGACGGAAGCGATCATCGAGGCTGAATTGAATCTGGCGGCGATGCCCGAGACGGCGCAGCGGATTGCCAGCTTCAAACGCAACTTGTTCGATGCCTTGCGCAAGAGCGGGTTCACGTCCGAGCAGGCGTTCCAGCTGACGCTGGCAACCGGACTGCCCAGCGCATCGCCCTCCACCAGGTAGTCGGGATGCGATGCGCTCTTGCTGGCTCGACCGTCAACCTGTGCAGCCAGGCAGTGAGGCCGTGACGCTGCGCGCTTTTCTCAAACCGCTGGTGTGCCTGACCGCAATGTCTTGGATGGCGAGCGCCTGGTCGGCCGACGTCGAAGCGCCGCCAAATTTTGCGTTGTCGAGTGATGGTGCTTATGTGATCGACGTGCATGCCAAGCTGGCTTGGCCGCGCTGCGCGCAAGGCATGCGTTGGGATGGCAGGACCTGCACCGGCGAAGCGCAACGCCTCAGCTATGTAAAGGCCACGGCGCTGGCGCGCGAGCGAAGGCAAGCCGATGGCGCGCCGTGGCGCTTGCCGCGCCTCACCGAATTGCGCCGCTTGGTGGGCGGAACGAGTAATCCGACCGGGCTGGACCCGTGGTTGTTTCCCGGTGCGCCGCTCGACTGGCACTGGACGGCCACCGCCAATGTCGATCAAACATCGATCAATCAGTACAACTACGGCAATATCGCGAAGAGAAGCAAGCCGAAGAGTTCGAGCGGGAATGCCCTGCTGGATGGCTGGGCCGTGAATCTGGAAACCGGCGAGTCGCGCGGCGACATGGACCGCAACACCAAGCTGTCGGTCAGGCTGGTGATGTCGATTGAATGAGTTTGGCGTCTTTCGATGCGTGCCCGACAATGCGGCCGCGTTCACGCATGTCTACGCACAGCGCCATCCGGCATTCAAGGAGCAGCCATGCGATTGAGCATTCCACGCAGCGATTCGACGGCAACCGTATCGGTCAACGGCAAACCCTTGGCGGTCGAGTGGACCAGGGCGGCCGCGCGCAAGCTTGCCGAGCGCTCGGCGCCGCTGGTGGTCGAGCTCGAGCTCTACTTTTCCTGTCTGGTGAAGAAGTTCGTGCACTTCCATGACGATGCGCCGGGGCGGGCGAGCGTTGAGGTGACCGACAAGTTTCATTTGTTCTTTCATGCGGTGACATCGACCGCTTGCACGATGGACGTCGCCGAGCGGCTTGGCCGGCAACCCGAAATTGAACTCGACACGGTTGCCACCCGCAAGATGGCGCCCAAGCGCCTCAGGCTCGATTTCAGCAAGGGCAAGTGGCAGGCAAACTTCTGGATGTGACGGGCCAGCCCGCCGGCCTGGATTGCACCGGGTGCAAGGCACCCAAAATTCGACAGCAGCCCCGCATGCAGCGATCCGCTGATTCGGGCATGACAAGGAACCCTCAGTGAAAACCGCTTACCGCATCGGGCAGATCGTGCCCAGTTCCAACACCACGATGGAGACCGAAATACCGGCCCTATTGCGCGCCCGCGAGAGCGTGCTGCCCGAGCGCTTCACCTTTCACTCGAGCCGTATGCGCATGCAGAAGGTCACCCAGGAAGAGCTGGCTGCAATGGACTGCGACTCAGACCGCTGCGCGCTTGAGTTGGCCGACGCCCGCGTCGATGTGCTGGGCTATGCCTGCCTGGTGGCGATCATGAGCATGGGCAAGGGCTATCACCGCGTCTCCGAGGCCAGGTTGCACCAACGCACTGTCGAGGCCGGCGGGCCGGCGCCGGTGGTCACCAGCGCCGGCGCACTGGTCGACGGGCTGAAGGCGCTGGGCGCCAAGAGGATCTCGTTGCTCGCCCCGTATATGAAGCCGCTCACGCGGTTGGTCATCGACTACATCGAACACGAGGGCATCGAGGTGGTCGACAGCATATCGCTGGAGATCGCCGACAACCTCGAGGTTGGACTGCAGGACGCACTGGCGCCGTTCGAGATCACCCGGCGGCTCAACACCCAGGGTGTTGACGCCGTCGTCGCGTCGGCCTGCGTGCAGATGCCGTCGCTCGCTTCGGTGCAGTTGATCGAAGACCGCATCGGCCTGCCCGTCGTGTCGTCGTCGATCGCGACCACTTTCATGATGCTCAAGAAGCTCGGGCTCAAGACCTATGCGCCCGGTTTCGGGTCCTTGTTGTCGGGCCGGTACTGAGCCTGGATCGCGCACCTGCCCGATCACACCGCCGATGGGCTGACGCGGCAGACCGACCTAAGCAGGTGCCGACTCAACTCTATTTCGCCCGTCACGCTTTGCGCGGTACAAGGCCTGGTCGGCCATGCCCAGCAGAGCCTCTGCCTTGTTGCCATCGCCCGGGGTCAGCACGGCGACGCCCACGCTGATCGTCACCACCTTCAGCGGCGACTGCGCATGCGGTAGGGCCAGCGCAGCGATTGACTCACGCAGTGTTTCGGCGAGCCTCATGGCTGTGTCGGCATCCATGTCGGCGGCGATCACTGCGAATTCCTCGCCGCCATAGCGTGCCGCCAGATCACCGGGTCTGCGCGCGCTTTTCCGCAGTTCGCTCGCCACTTTCCTCAGGCATTCGTCACCCGCCTGATGGCCGTAGTGGTCGTTGAAATTCTTGAAGTGGTCAACGTCGAGCATGATCAGTGCAAGCGGGTGATTGGCGCGACCGGAACGCGCCCATTCGCGCGCCAGCACTTCGTCGAAACGGCGCCGGTTGGCGATACCGGTCAGTTCATCGTTGGAGGCAAGCTCCTGGAGGTGCTGCTCCACGCTGGCAATCCTCTTACGGTAGTAGCTTGCCAGCGCCGAGAACATGGCGACAAAGATCGAGATATTGATCCACTTGATGGCGATAAGGCCGACGTCGGAAATCGGTGCGAGCGGCCCCCAGTGGCGCGACAAGGCATCCAGCGCGCCGAGAGTGACGAGCAGGACCACGATGAATTGAATCGACCGACGCGACGAACTGGTGACGACCACGGCCGGTATGAACATCAACAAAAGATAGTGAAAGCCGCTTTCCCAGCCGAGCATCAAGGTACCGATGATGGCGTGGGGGAAGGCCTCCAGCCAGATCAGCAGCACGGCGAGGTGCAAGCGCCGGCGTCGCACGAGCACATAGGCAGACGAGTACATCGCCACGCTGAGCAGATTCATCCATGCCAGCCACGGAGAGCCGACGACCAGAAAGAACAGCAGGTAGAAGACATCGACACCGGCGGCGAGCAAAGCCACGCGACCGATGAGCGATTGAATCGTTTGCTTCGCCGCCTTGCTGAGCTGGGGAGGCGCGGTATTTGGGCTGGGAGAGATCACCGCCGGCATGGTACAGGACGGCAATCGGCCGCCGTGAGCGGCGACATGGGGCCAGCGCGTGACAGTCGCCCACGCCAGTCTGCTGTCACCACCTCATTGCCGGCGTGCGACGCAGGGGCGCCGCCGAACGCAGCCATCCATCTAGGGGCTCGTGGCCGGGCTGCCGTCGCTCGCTCGGAAGACGATCTGGCCTTGATCGTCTTCGCAAAATACGCCCGCGCCACGGCTGCCGCGCAGGTGCTTGACCACCTTGCCGAACGCGAGGTCGACATCGCCAGAAACACCGTGAAGAATTTCGATGCGGGCCGCGTGGGTCAAGGCCAATTGGCGCTCGAGTTCGACCCTTTCTTCGAGCAGACGGCCCCAGTCCTTGAGCTTGTGCTGCCATGCCGTCTGCACCAGCTCGAGCCTCTGGTGTGGATCGCCGTGCTGCTCGAGGTGATGCTTCAATTTCCCCAGCTTGTCGGCCTCGACCTGCTCGAGTTCGATTTTCCGATCGAGCTCCTGTTCCCGGGCCTGGTGCGCCGGATTGATTCCGACCAGAACCTTGGTCAGACCGCCCGCACCCGCACCCAGATTGGGAGCACGTATCAGCATCGTGGCGCGCGTCGAGCCGCCGATGAGCTTGCCGCGTTCCCCTGCCTCGGTGCCGACCAGCACCTGATTGAGCGCCTGCAGGTCGCTGTGCAAGGCCATGTTCTCGATCACGATGGCGGTGCCGGCGACGATGGAAGAGTTTTCGACAAAGCGTGCCGACACTGAACTGGCTGCGTTCACCACGGCGTGCGCGATGACGCCACCGGCCACTTGAATGCTGCCGCCGGCGTCGAGTTGCGCGCCCTCGACCATGCCTTTGACGACGATGTCGCCGCTGGCCTGCACCTTCATGCCGGGACTGACGTCGCCCGCCACTTCGACGGTGCCCACGAAGTGGATGTTGCCGGTGGCCATGTTGACGTCCTTCAGACGCAGCACGCCCTCGACGGTCACCCCGCAACGGGTGTGAACAGGTTGGCCGGCTTCCTGGGCCAGTAGCAGGTTGGGGTCGTCACTGGCGACAGCCGCGCCGCTGAATGGCTGGTCGAAAGCCTCGTCGAGTCCGGCGTTGGCCTTCAGGGGTTGGCCGCGGACGCCCTGGCCATCGACTCCTGGTGTCGGCGGATGGCGGCGCATCAACGCCTGGCCGGCCTTGACGGTAGGGATGTCGCCGAGTTCGTGGTAGTCGATCAGGCCATCTTCACCGACCTTGGGCGTGCGATCGCGGGTGTCAGCGACAAGCAGCTCGAATCGGGCGTCTTCTCCCTTGACCGGCAATACCGCGCAGGCGCTCACGACGCGCACGTCGACGCTCGAATCGCAAGCTTGTTGCAGGGCTGCTTGGTCGATGCCGAAGACCACGCCGGCATTGTTGAGCGCAAGCAGCATGTCCTCGAGCTTGGGGCGCTGACCGCCCCGCGCCGCGGTCAGGTTCACCCAGGCGCACAAACTGTCCTGGGCCACTTCGATCGTGAAACTGGCGTCCTCGCGCCGGCCCAGCGTCAATTCGAATTCGTCGCCGCCAGCGTTCCAGCGTTCGGCCAGTGTGATCAGGGCATCGGGCAACAGCGCCCAAGCCGCATAACCGGCAGCGTCGAGCAGGTGCGGCAGTGACTTCGGGTCGATCGGTGCCAAGCCGGCGGCGGGACGACAACTGGCGATCAACTCGCCGTCGCGGTCCGACAATGTGATGCCTTCAATGTTTTGCATCTGTGCTGGTTCCGCGTCGCATGCATGCCCTCGTCACAGGGCCTTGCAGCGGGCGCTACGCCTCGCAGTCAGATCGTGCCCCATCTGTTCAAAAAGTATACAACCTGGCCGCACCCGGCTCCACGGGTGTCTCGTACGGCAACAAGCCAGGTCTCGGCGTGGGTTCGTTCCGGTCTCACAAAGGTCCGACGATTTCAAGCACGCCTGTGCGTTCCCTGAATAAGCAACAGCAATGGCCCGGACTTTGATGCAGCGCAGAACCAATGCAACTTAGGGGCTAGCAAACGCTTTACATGTCTTTACTATGAACAACGATATTTGTGCGAACGATGTACATAAGGAGAGCATTGATGAAGCATTCAGACCCATCCGGCAAGAGCCGGCCCACTCCCCGATGGAGTGGGCTCGCGGCAGCGGCGCTGCTCGCAATCACCCTCGCGGGTTGCGGTGGTGGCAGTGACGGCGCAGCGGGCGCCGCAGGTGCCCCAGGCGCACCCGGCGCACCCGGCGCACCGGGCGCACCCGGCGCACCCGGCGCAGCGGCTGGCTCCGTAGTGGCGGCCCCCAGCAATGCGGTTGCTGCCACTCCCGAAGCCGCTGCTGCATGGGCAGCGCTTGCGCCGCAGGTCACGGTGACCAGCGTCACGATCAATAGTCCCCCGGTGGTCAAGTTCACGGTCACGGATGCCGCTGGCAAACCGGTCGTAGGCCTGGGCAACCTGAGCAAGAGCTCCAGCCAGACCGTTGCAGTGCTGCCCAATATCGGCTTTACGTTGGCCAAGCTGGTACCTGGCACCACCTACGCGACGGGCGGCGCGACCAAGAACGCCGAACCCAGCAAGTGGGTCAGCTATCTGGTCACCAAGCCGCCTTCAGTCGCACAGAAGGCCGGAACGCTTTCAACGACCGACTCGTGCGACTCGACCACGGCACCCACCGTGTGCGGCACCTTCCCGACGCAAGACCGCGAAGGCACCTTGGTCGACAATGGTGACGGCAGCTACCAGTACACCTTCTACCGTGATGTCAAGCAGGCGGCGGCCACGGTGGCAAGCCTGCTGGATTCGAGCAATGCTCTGTCCAAGAAGGCCGACCTGGGCGATGTCAGCTACGACGCAACGCTGACCCATAGGCTGGGCATCCAGATCGGTGGCGCTGCGCCGGGAACCGGCAGCAACAATCCCACCGGCTCAAGTACTGGCGCACCCGCCACCGTGAACATGGTCAACGCCGCGAACGCCTGGTACGACTTCGTGCCAGCTGGCGGTACACCCACGGTCACGCGCGAGGTCGTCAAGATCGATTCATGCAGCGACTGTCACGCCGGCAAGGTGCTGGCGCACGGCAGCCGCAAGGATCCGAACTACTGCGTGACCTGCCACACCGACCAGATCAAGTACTCGTTCAATGCCGGTGAAGCCACCAGCACGAACGGTGGCATGACCCTGACCGGCACCACGCGTCCCACCACCGCCATCCTGGGCGGCCGGGCGATAGGCAACTATCCCAATATGGTCCACAAGATTCACATGGGTGATGAGTTGGTCAGAACAGGCTACTTCTTCAACGCGGATGCTGCAGGCAAGTTCAATGAAGTGCTGTACCCGCAGCCTGTTACGAACTGCGTCAAGTGCCACGACGGATCGTCGACGGCGAAGAACAAGACCGCGAACGGCAATAACTGGATGAACAATCCCAGCATATTGGCCTGCGGCTCATGCCACGACGGTATCGACTTTGCCACCGGCTTGGGCGTGACCCTGGCCGACAAGGCCAAGGACCTGGCAGCGAGCGTTTCCGTTGGAACCACACGCTCCGGCCACGTTGGCGGTGCACAAGCCGACAACGGCGCCTGCAATCTGTGCCACGGTGCAGCCACGATTCCCGTCTATCACACCACCGTGGACATGACGGGCGCGAACGGCCGTGGCGGATATCCGTTGAACACAGCGACGGACGTTCCGACAGTAGGCTACCCGTCTGGACAGGGCCCGTCGATTCCGCTTGCATCGCAATTGAACATGCCTGCTGGCGTCATCAAGGTTGACTACCAGATCAAGTCGGCGAGCATCGCGACCGTTGCTGGTGTCACAAAGGGCACCATCGTCTTCCGTATCATGAAGGACGATCCGGCGAACCGTTCCGCAGCGATGACCCCGGTGACGCTGAACGCTACCGGCTTCCTGATCGACAACGTCGATGGCGCACCTGGCCTGTACTTCGCGTATGCGCTTCCACAAGACGGCATTGCTGCGCCGGCTGACTGGACGGGCTCGATCCATGCATCCGTCAAGGAAGTTCGCGACAATCCGGCGAAGGGGACGCTAACCCTCGGCTCGGACGGCTATTACACCGCGACGCTGGCGCAGGCGATCCCTGCCGGTGCCCGCATGGTGACGGCTGGCTTGGGTCTTGATTACGCTGACTTCGTGCAGTTGAATGTGCCGGCCTACCCGAATGGCATACGGCTGCGCGAGCCGGTGTTCCAGATCAAGGCGGCCACCGGAAATACTGACGACGGCAAGGCCAACGTGGCGCGCCGCACTATCGTCAGTGCCGACAGTTGCAACAACTGCCACGGACAATTGGGCGTCAGCCCATCGTTCCACAGCGGCGCGCGCAACAACGGCGCAGGCTGCGCCTTCTGCCACACTCCCAACACCCCGGGAGGCCATGGCGCCAGCGGCTGGTCGGTGCAGGTCAAGAACATGGTGCACGCGATCCATGCGTCAGAGAAGCGCGAGCAGGCATTCACCTACCAGGCGACTGCCGCAAACCCGACTGGCTTCCAGGATGTCAAGTACCCTGGCGTGCTCAACAAGTGCGAGCAATGCCACGTGCCGGGCAGCTATGACTTCAGTGCCACGGCGAACGCCGCAGCCCTGCCGAACCTGCTGTGGGCGACTGACACGAATGGCAATATGACGGGCCTTACCGTGGCAGCCAACTACATCTCTCCGTGGGTGCCGCTCATGAACCTTAATGTGGTGGGCAACTACAGCACCGACAACCTGGTGTCGTCACCGCTCTCATCGGCCTGCTTCGGCTGCCACGACAGCAGAGTTGCCGTCTCGCACATGCAACTCAATGGTGGCACGATCGTGTCGAAGGCATCGGCTGTGACGGTGGACGGTACTCGCGCCTCAGGTTTCTCCAAGATCGAGGCTTGCGTGATCTGCCACGGTTCTGGCAGGGACTACGACATCAAGAAGGTTCACGCAAAATAAGAAGCCACCTTCAGCAAGGACAGCGTAGGGACACTGTTCGTGTCCCCCTCCGCTGGACCTGAATAGCTAGACAATGACCCGGGTGCGACAAGGCAGCCGGGTCATTTTTTTGAGCCCTCGGATATTCCACGGGCATTCGATACTGAGCATTTGGAAAGACACCATGAAACACCGAATCATTGCTGCGGTACTTACCGTTGCCACCTTGGCTCTGGGCGCGAGCCTGGCCTTGGCGGCTGAAGACAAGGCGGCTGCGCCAGCGGCGGGCAAGGCCAGCACCGTGGCCGCTACCCCCGCCAAAAAGATCAGCGCTGCCAAGCGCTATGCACCCGCACTGGCCAATCCCATAAACATCAACAAGGCCAGCATCAAGGAATTGAAGAAGCTGCCGGGCGTCACTGACGAAATCGCCGCCAGGATTGTTGCCGGCCGCCCTTATGCGAGCAAGGCCGATCTGGTGACGCACAACATCGTCGACACCGGCGTCTATGGCGCCATCAGGCAATCGGTTATCGCCAAGCAGCCCTACAAGGACGGCGCGAAGAACGCGGCGCTCTACAAGAAATAAGTTGCGCGGCACGCGAGGGTCAGGTCTTGTCTGAGTAAGCGAGCCGGCCTTGCTGGCGGTTTCGCGGGGACGGCATGGCTCCTTGCAAAGCAAGCGGGGCGTGCTGACCTGCACAATGCTTGCTTGTCGTCGGCACCTCAGACACGCAAATCTTTAGGATCACGATCATGGCAAACATCGCATTTCTCGGCACCGGACTGCTAGGCGGCGCATTCGCAGAGGCGGCTGCCAAGCGTGGCGACACGGTCACGGTGTGGAATCGCTCACCCGACAAGGCTTTGGCGCTGGCGCAGTTCGGCATCAAGGCAGCCGCCACGCCGGCCGATGCGGTGCGGGGTGTCAGCAGGGTGCATCTGATACTCAAGGATGACGCGGTGGTCGATGAAGTCATTGCGGCGGCACGCGCGGGGCTCTCCGCCGAGGCGGTCCTGATCGACCACACGACCACCTTGCCGACGCTCACCGCAGCGCGCGCCGAACGGCTGCAGGCTCAAGGGTTGAAGTATCTGCACTGCCCGGTCTTCATGGGGCCGGCGGCAGCGCGCAATGCGCAGGGTTCGATGATGGTCGCGGGGCCAAGAGCGCTGTTCGATAGCGTCAAGCCTGAGCTGGTCAAGATGACGGCTCGCCTGGAGTTCTTGGGCGAGCGCGCCGATCTTGCCGCGGCCAACAAGCTGTTTGGCAATGCCATGATTGTGGGCGTCTCGGCCTTGTTGGCTGACATCCTCACCTTGGCCCAAGCGAGCCAGGTCGACGCCGAGGACGCGATCAAGCTGCTTGGCCTGCTCGATCTGAACGCAATGGTGGCAACGCGCGGCACGAACATGGCCAAGGGCAACTTTGCCCTCAGTTTTGAGCTCGCGATGGCACGCAAGGATGTGCGGCTGATGCTTGAGACCGTTGGCGATAGGCCGATGGCGGCGCTGCCTGCGGTCGCCGCAAGAATGGATCAACTCATTGCGGCAGGGCATGGCGCCGAGGATGCCAGCGTGGTCGCCATCGACGCAGTGCGCCGGCCCTGAGTTGTCTCGGGCGCTGCGCTCAGTGTTGCAGCGCCAGGCCGGTGCGCGGACCTTCATTGCCGACGCGGTCGATGCTTGATACGACCAGCGCGTCAAGTCCGGACGCCTGCAGTTGCAGCTCGGCTCGATGCGACACGCGGAACTCCCATCGATCGCCATAGCGCAGCCAGACGGCCCAGCGTGCGACGGCCTTGCTGCCGGGCGCGGCCCGCAGGCTCAGGCGTATTGAACCGGCATTGACAGCACCCAGCGTCAACAATGGCGCCGCGGGTTGGTCCGCTTCCAGCCACGGTGATGCCGGCACCAGTGCCGGCGTGGCGTAGACCTGCGCTTGCAGTGCATCGGCCACGCCGCGGCGATTCTGCTGCAGGGCGACCATGCTGAAATGCGCATGGCCGGTGCCAGGCTTATCTCTGCGCACCATCGCGATCTGCTTGAGGATTTCGTCAGGTTCCCAGCTCGGCTTGTCGAGGGTGCCGGCGGGCAGAATCCGGCTCGTGAACAGGCCGGCCCAGACGTGACGGCCGCGCGGGTTCTGCTGGTGCCAATAGTTGAGCAGCGGGCCGAAGGCCTGAGCGTCCTGGTCGATCGACCAATAGAGCTGCGGCACCAGATAGTCGAACCATCCCTCGGCCATCCAGAGCTCGACATCGGCGTAGAGCTTGTCGTACTGACTGAAACCCTCGATGCCGGGCGGGCGCATGCCCGGCCGCCCGAGACCAAAAGGACTGATGCCGAAACGCACCCAGGGCTTGGTCTGGCGTATGCCCCAATAGAGCCGAGCGATCAAGCTGTCGACATTGCTGCGCCGCCAGTCGGCGCGCGCCAGCTTGCCGCCGCGCTCCAAATAGCGTTGCCAAGAGTCTTGATCTGGGAAATCGACCTCGACCTTGTTCTCGCCAGGCAGCGTCACCGGGTAGGGATAGAAGTAGTCGTCGATATGGATGGCGTCGATGTCGTAGCGCCGCAGCACGTCCATGAACACGGCCAAGGTGTGCTCGGCGGCATCGGTGTCGCCGGGATCGATCCAGAGCTGCGTGCCGTAGCGCTTGACCCACTGCGGGCGTGTCTGGCTCAAATGATTGGCAGCCGGTCTCGAGGCGGCGCTGCTTTCGCGGGCCCGAAACGGGTTGAACCACGCATGCAGTTCCAGACCACGCTGATGCGCCTCGGCGATCCACAGCGCCAACGGGTCATAGCCGGGATTCACCCCCTGCGTCCCGCTCAGGTATTCGCTCCAGGGTTCGAGTTCCGACGGGTAGATCGCATCGGCGCTGGTGCGCACCTGCAAGATGATGGCGTTGAGCTTCAGCGCCACCGCGCGGTCGAGCAGATTGCGCATCTCGCTTTGCTGCTCGGCGCTGCTCAATCCCCTGCGGCTGGGCCAATCGATATTGGCGACCGTCGCAACCCAGGCGGCGCGGAACTCGCGCGGTGCGGCGGGCGCCTGGTCGATCAGTCCGGCAGCGGCATCTGGCGGCGCCTTGGCAAGACCTGGCCCCGCAGGCGTGATGCAGCTGACCAGGCCAAAGCTCGTGGCGCCCGTGGCCGCCACCGTCAATAACTGGCGTCTGGAAATTTCGTGTCTCATGCCGGCACAGCCCCCTTCTTGCCGAAGTCGGCGGGAATCCTGATCAACGCCGTCATCGCAAACGATGGCAATGTCGCCACCAACACCCAGATGAAGAAGGGCAGATAGCCCAACTGCTGTTGCAGCCAGCCGCTCCACATTCCCGGCAGCATCATGCCCAGCGCCATGAAGCCGGTGCAGATGGCGTAATGCGCGGTCTTGTGCGGGCCATCGGCCACCAGAATCATCACCATCAAGTAGGCGGTGAATCCGAGGCCGTAACCAAACTGCTCGACCGCCAAGGCGGTGCTCACCAGCGTCAGGCTGGTCGGATGGGTCAGCGCCAGCAGCACGAACACGAGATTGGGTATGTGCATGACCAGAATCATCGGCCACAGCGCGCGCTTCAGGCCCACGCGCGCGATCACCCAGCCGCCGAGCAAGCCGCCCAGCGTGAGCGCGCTCAAGCCCACCGTGCCGTAGGCAATGCCGACCTGGGCTGTCGTCAGCGCCAGGCCGCCCGACTCGATGGGGTCCAGCAGGAAAGGCGTGGCGAGCTTGAGCAGTTGCGCCTCGGGAAACCGGTACAGCAGCAGATACCCCAGCACCACCGCGATATCGGGCCTGCGAAAGAACGCGGCGAAGACGCGGAAGAACTCGCGCACCAGCACGCCCGCCTCGGCCGACCCGAGGCCGCGCGTGTCGGCCGCAGGCCGCGGCAACGCAATGGCGTGATACAGCGCGATCAACGCAAACATCGCAGCCACCACATAGAACACCAGAGTCCAGGCGGCTTGCATGCTGCCGGTGCGTTCCTGCAGCGCGCCGGCCAGATAGACCAGCCCGCCCTGGCCGCCGATATTGGCCAGGCGATAGAAGGTCGAACGCACACCGACGAAAGCGGCCTGGCCATGCTGGGGCAGGGCCAGCATATAAAAACCATCGGCGGCGATGTCATGCGAGGCCGAGGCAAAAGCCATCAGCCAGAACATGGCCAGCGTCGCCTTGAAAAACCCCGAGCCCGGAATCGTCAGCGCCACGCAGGCCAGCGACGCACCCACCGCGAACTGCAGCGCCACGATCCAGACGCGCTTGGTGCCGAACAATTCGACCAGCGGCGACCACAGCGGCTTGATGACCCAGGGCAGATAGAGCCAGCTCGTGTACAGCGCGATGTCGGTGTTCGAGATGCCCAGGTTCTTGTACAGAATCACCGACAAGGTCATCACCACCACATAGGGAATGCCCTGGGCGAAATACAGCGTCGGTATCCATTGCCAGGGGTTGGTGGGGCGATCAGTCATGGGGGGATTCAGTGCTTCCGGATTGGGGTCAGGTCTTGCCTGGCAACGTCATTCAGTAGCGCCGGCACCGGGTTCGAGCGCGCGGCGCACGTTGCCGCCCACGCCGTCCAGGCACGCACGCGCAGCGGCGACATCGATGCCGCGCTGGATCGCGACGATCGCCACCTTGACCTGGTGATCACAGGCATGCAGCGTGCGCTGTGCCTGCGCTTCGTCGCAGCCGGTGGCGCGCTGTGTCAACGCCACCGCGCGCCGCACCAGCTTGGCGTTGGTGGCTTTCAGGTCGACCATCAAGTTGCCGTAGACCTTGTTCATGCGCACCATCAGCGCGCTCGAAAAGGTATTGAGCGCCATCTTCTGCGCGCTGCCGGCCTTCAGCCGCGTGCTGCCCGAGATCACCTCGCTGCCGGTGTCAAGTTCGATGCCGATATGCGCCTGCTGCGTGAGGGGTGCGTCGACGTTGTTGGAAAAGCCTATCGTCAGCGCGTCGGCCGCGCGTGCCGCCGCAAGCGCGCCCATTACATACGGCGTGGCGCCTGAGGCGGCCAGCAGCAGCACCACGTCGCCCGGGCCGACATGGACAGCCTCCACATCGATGCCGCCCTGCGAGAAGTCGTCCTCGGCACCTTCAACGGCGATAAACATGGCGCCCGGACCGCCGGCCAACAGGGCCACGGCGCGCTCGCGCGGCCACGAGAAAGTGGGGTAGAGCTCGACGCTGTCGAGCACGCCAAGACGCCCCGAAGTGCCCGCGCCGACATAGATGAGTCGGCCGCCTTCCAGCATGCGCGGCAAGGCGGCTTCGACCGCCGCAGTCAGCGCTGCGGCTGCGCCGCGCAAGGCGTTCACGGCGCCGAGCTGGTCTTCGACAAGCACCGAGATCAGGTCGACGGTCGGGTACAAGTCCAGTTCGGTGTGCGTGCCGCTGGGCATCTCGGTCTTGAGCATGCAGGCCTCGTCGGGATGATGGAGGCCACAGTATGAGCGACGGCGCGAGGTTCGGCTTCAACCCGAGACAGGAACTCCTCGGGTGCGACTTTGTTGACCTTGCCAGCTTATGCCGCGTCCTGGCGGCGTATCAATGCATGACGACCGGCTGCTGGCTCATCGAGGCATAGGACTCGATATAGTCGTCGAACTCTTCCTCGGTCGGGTCGCCCTCGATCAAGGCCTGCACGCCGAGTTTGAAGCTTTCCGCGAGCGCGCCTTCGATGTAGATTTCCTTGCGGGCGAATTTGTCGACGATCTCGTAGCCGCCCCGGTTCAATGACGCATCGCCCATCTGAAGGCCGGGGACGGGGATATCAAACTCAACGACCACAAAGCTGTTCGAGTTGTAGAGCATTTGCATGGTGGATGTCCTTTGCAAGCAGCTGTGGCCGTGGGGAGCGATTTCAAGCCGGGGGTGCGGAGATCTGCTCCAAGGGGTCGCCGGCCTATCTGTGTATTCGGCCAGCGCCGACCCAGGGTTTAGCGGCGCCTGTCCACAAGTTCACGGTTCGGCCGGTTCTTTTTGCAGATTCATCTCTAGCCCGGGCTCGCCCGTCGTGCGGCTCCAGCGCAGTCGCACCGGCAAGTACTGGCGCTGAGGGTCGAGCCAGATCTCGATGCGCGGCTCATACAAGGCCTCGGGCAGGCGCTGCAAGCGCAAGCCCGACGCCAAGCGACCCACCGGCAAGTCCAAGGACTCGAATGCCTGCACGTCAAAACTCCAGACCTCCAGGCGCCCCTGGCCGGAGGCGACAGGCAAGAGCACGGCCTGCCCGGGCGTGAAGCGCTGCGGATGGGCCGCGACGATGGCGCTCAGCTGCATGATCCAGCTGATACGGTCTTGTGCACCGGGGGGCAGGGGCAGCTCCAATGTGGACGCCGAAAAGCTGATCAGACCCGCCTCGCGCCGAAAGTTGGTGGCGGCCTTGGCCCGACCGCGCCGCTCGTCAACCTGGCGAACGGGCGCCAGACCGGCCGCGTCGAAGCCGCCCCGGCTGACCCGGCCCTGCAGGGGGCGGCCCGCCAGCGAGCTATCCAACCGCACCTCGTAGCTCGTGGCGGACGCTTGCCAGGACAAGGTCGCCGTGCCCTGCTCGGCGCCGCGCTTGAGCTCGTAGCTCAGCACGCGGGCCGCAGCGAAGTGGGTCGCATAAAGCGGCACCGGGCTGGCTGGCGCTGGCGGGTCTTGCACGCGCACGGATGCGGCTTCGACCAGGGGCCGTGCGACCGGTTTCACCGGCGGCAGCGCTGCACTCGTCACGGTCTTTGGCACGAGAGGCTCATGCAGCGACCGGGTTGCCACCGCGCTGCGTGCGGGCAGGCCGGCAGACGGCTCAGCCACTGCGGCCGGTTTCGTGTCGGCGCGCAGCCATGCCCACAAGCCAGCGTGCAGCGCCAACACCATCGCCGTCAGACTCAGCAAGGCGCGACGCCTGCCAGGTGCTTGAAGGTGTCCAGCGGGGCAGTGCAGCCGAATCATCGGACAATGCTGCCATCAGCGACCACTTCGCACCATCCCCCCACCATGAAACTTGCCACCTACAAAGACGGATCACGCGACGGCCAATTGGTCGTCGTGTCAAAGGACTTGACCATGGCGCATTACGCCAATGGCGTCGCGACGCGCCTGCAACAGGTGCTGGACGACTGGAATTTCTTGTCGCCCCAGCTCGATGATCTGTATGTCAGCCTGAACCACGGCAAGGCGCGCCACGCGTTCAGCTTCGACCCCAAGCTGTGCATGGCGCCGCTGCCGCGCGCCTACCAGTGGTGCGACGGCTCGGCCTTCATCAACCATGTAGAGCTGGTGCGCAAGGCGCGCAATGCCGAGGTGCCGGCGAGCTTCTACACCGACCCGCTGATGTACCAGGGCGGCAGTGACGACTTCCTCGGCCCCTGCGACAAGGCGCTGTTCGCGAGCGAGGACTTGGGCATCGATTTCGAGGCCGAGGTCGCTGTCATCACCGGTGATATTGCGATGGGCACCGACCCCCAGCAGGCGCTCGACGGCGTGCGGCTGCTGATGCTGGCCAATGACTGGAGCCTGCGCAATCTGGTCCCGGGTGAATTGGCCAAGGGTTTCGGCTTCGTCCAGAGCAAACCCGCCACCGCCTTCAGCCCGGTGGCTGTCACACCCGACGAACTGGGCCCGGCCTGGTCCGGTGGTCGCGTGCATTTGAAGCTGCAAAGCCAGTGGAACGGCCAGCGTGTCGGGCTGTGCGACGCGGGCAACGAGATGACTTTTCACTTTGGCGAGTTGATCGCCCATATTGCCAAGACGCGCAATCTGCGCGCCGGCGCCATCGTCGGCTCGGGCACGGTCAGCAACAAGGACTGGTCGCACGGCTACAGCTGCATTGCCGAAAAGCGCGCCATCGAGACGATCGAATCGGGCTCGCCTCAGACCGAGTTCATGAAATTCGGCGACACCATCCACATCGAAATGATGGGCAAGGACGGCCCGAGCATTTTTGGCGCCATCGATCAAGACGTGACCCCATTGCACGAAGCCCAAACCCAGGCATCGCAGGACTGAGCTTGCGCGCGACTCGATCATTGCGGCGCGGCGAGTCGCTGATTGGCGTGAGTTTCGACGTCGCAGGGCCGCTTCAGCCCATAGAATGCTCCGCTGTACGCCTCGAGGCCGAGGGTGCCCGCGAACAGGAATTGTCCAAGTGCTAGCCAGTCATACAGATTTGCCGCAGAAGTTTGCCAGACCGACGCGTCGCGCAAGCGGATGCCAGGGTATCCAGGGCGGGATGACGGCACCGGTCGCGCATCGCATGCGCGACCGAGCGCGCGACACTTGGGTCTGAAACGGATGCGCGAGCCACTACGCAAAATCAAGCTGGTCATCGTCTCGGTCGCGGCGACCCTTGCGTTGATTGTGCTTGTGATGACGAGCACGCTTCTGTCCCATGATGAAGAGAGGGCGCTGAGCCGGGCTCACGAGCGCGTAGCACGCTTGGTCAGCGGGGTCGAGACCGACGTCAATCGAAGCCTGGCCAGCATTGATTCGATGCTGATCGAAACCGCGAACTGGACGAGCAAGGCAAGCGTCCGGTCCGGGCAGCGAGGGGGGGTGCCGCAAGCTGAATCGCTTGAGATGGATCTGCGGTGGCTGCTGGGGGTCGGGCTGAACCAGAATCCGATGTTGCGCGACATGGCGGTCATATCCAGCGATGCCAAGGTGCTGGTCAGCGCCCGGTCCGACACGCGCCGTCCGGGCTTGCCGGTGCCGCCAGAATTCCTTTTGGCGGTATTGGCGCAATCCTCTCCCACCCTGATGATCAGCGCCCCTGTATTGGACTCGCACGGTGGGCTGCGTGTGCTGTATCTGGCGCGCGCGGTCCGGCTGCCGGCGAACCAGGCGGCTGCGGTGGTGGCCGAGGTTCAGCTGCCGCTGTTGTCACGCCTGATGGATCCCAGCGACAGCAGCGGGCAGACCTGGGTAACGCTGGAAGACGAGTCGGGCCGCTTGCTGGCCAGCTTCCCTCAGCTTGATGCGCTGACGGGTCTCCTGCAAGCACCTCTGAGCTCGAAGACGACGACTGGCAGGACGCTGGTGATGGCCGGGAGATTACGAGGTGAGCCGTCGATCATGGCGGTCCGTCCCACTTCGTACCCAGGCGTCATATTGGCGGCCGGCATGCCGCTGGCGACCGCCTTGAGCGACGGGAAGACCGAGCGCGCATTGATTCTTGCAGTCGCGCTGGGCCGGCTCATGCTGATTGCGGCGGCGGCGCTGCTCACCTGGCGCATCGCCATGCGCTTGGAGGCTGCGCGCACCAATAATGCCGAGGCGAATGCCCAACTGGAGTCCACCAACAAGGCGCTGGCGAGCTCGCTGTCGCTTATCGAGGCCACCTTGGAGTCCACCACCGAAGGCGTGCTGGTGGTGGGGAAGGATTTCAGCATCCAGCAATACAACTCCCAGTATGTCAAGGCGATGGGGGTGCCCGGGCATGTGCTGGAAGCGGGCGATCTGAAACGAGCCCGGGCGTTGATCGCGGCGCAGACGCAAGACCCCGAGCGTTTTGTGCAGGCGGTGCTGAAGGCATATGCCTCGCCGATGTCAGAAACGCGGGACGAGGTCGTGTTCAAGGACGGCCGGGTGTTCGTGCTCCATTCCCGACCGCAGCTATTGAATGGTCAGGTCGTGGGGCGGGTCTGGAGCTATCAGGACATCACGGCCTTCAAGGCGGCCGAGGGCAAGCTGCAGCTTGCTGCCAGCGTATTCACCCACGCCCGCGAGGGCATCATGATCACCGACGGCGCCGGCGTCATCATCGAGATCAACGAGACCTTCACTCAGATCACCGGCTACAGCCGCGAGGAAGCGCTTGGCCAGAACCCGCGCATGCTCAGTTCCGGACAACATGATCCCGAGTTTTTTGCCGGAATGTGGAGCGAGCTCAAAACCAAGGACCACTGGATAGGTGAAATCTGGAACCGCCGCAAGAGCGGCGAGGTGTATGCCGAAGCGCTCACCATCAGTGCTGTGCGTGACGCCGCGGGTGCTACGCGACACTATGTCGCCCTGTTCACCGACATCACGACAATGAAGGAGCAGCAGCGGCAGCTCGAACACCTGGCCCATTTCGATGCCCTGACCGACCTGCCCAATCGCGTACTTCTGGCCGACCGCCTGCGCCAGGCCATGGCCCAGAGCCTGCGGCGCAAACAGTCGATTGGCGTGGCCTATCTTGATCTGGACGGCTTCAAGGCTGTCAACGACCAGCACGGCCACGAGATGGGCGACAAACTGTTGATCGCGCTGGCGCAGCGCATGAAGGCCGTGCTGCGCGAGGGTGACACGCTGGCTCGCATCGGCGGTGACGAATTCGTCGCCGCGCTGGTCGATCTGCAGCATGCGCAGGACTTCGAGCCGGCGCTCGAACGATTGCTGCAGGCCGCTGCCGATCCGGTGACGGTTGATGATGTCGTGCTGCAGGTCTCGGCCAGCATTGGCGTGACGATCTTTCCGCAGGACGACGCCGATGCCGATCGCTTGGTGCGTCATGCCGACCATGCCATGTACTTGGCCAAGCAGTCAGGCAGAAACCGCTACGCGCTGTTTGATGTCGAACAGAATATGGCGGCACAGACTCAGCGCGAAAGCATTGAGCACATCCGCGAAGGCCTGGACAGACGCGAGTTCGTGCTGTTCTACCAACCCAAGGTGAACATGAAGACCGGCAAGGTGATTGGCGCCGAAGCCTTGATCCGCTGGCAGCACCCTGAGCGCGGCTTGCTGGCGCCCGCCGCCTTTCTGCCCCTCATCGAGAACACTCCGTTCAGCGTTAATCTGGGCGAATGGGTGATTGACGAGGCGCTCTCGCAAATGAGTGCGTGGCATGCCGAGGGGCTGGAAATGCCGGTGAGCGTCAACGTCGGGGCACGCCAACTGCAACAAGCAGGCTTCTCGAGGCGGCTGACCGAGTTGCTCGCCGCCCACCCCGAGGTTCCGGCCCACTGGCTGGAGCTCGAGGTTGTGGAAACCAGCGCACTCGAAGACATGAGCTTGGTTTCGGAAGCCATGCTCGAGTGTCGGTCGATCGGCGTGCACTTTGCGCTGGACGACTTCGGCACAGGCTATTCATCGCTCACTTATCTCAGGCGTTTGCCAGTTCAACTGCTCAAGATCGACCAGAGCTTTGTGCGCGACATGATTGACGACCCGGACGACTTGGCCATCGTCAAAGGCGTGATCGGCCTGGCAGTGGCGTTCCGCCGCCAAGTGATCGCCGAAGGTGTTGAAACCGTGGCGCATGGCGAACTGCTGTTGAAGCTGGGGTGCGAACTGGCCCAGGGCTATGGGATCGCCCGGCCCATGCCCGCCAAGGATCTGCCAGCTTGGTTCGCCACCTGGCAACCGCATACGGCCTGGCGCGAGACTGGGGACTGGACGATCTAGAGTCAGGCCCATTGCTGGTCAGGCGGGCAGCGCGCTGCGCGGTGATGGCCGCGCCAACTCAATGCTGAGCGCGGCGGGGTCAGTGCCCCACGCCCACCGGCAAAGTCATGCCGCGTCGCGCCATGACTTCGCGCAAACGGTCCGGCCGGTCGGTGATGATGCCGTCCACGCCCCATGCCATCAGGCGCTCCATCGGGGCCTCTTGATTGACGGTCCAGACAATCACCTGCAAGCCCAGGCGCTGCGCTTGTTTCAGTGATTCGAGGCTCAGATTATTGAAGTTGGGTGCCCAAATCACGCCGGAGGCATGGCCCGCCGAGGCGCGCACCATGCGCGGCACTGAACCATCGAAGTCGCTCAGCGCATGGCCTGCAGTCCAGGCGCTGTCCTTCATGGTGTTGAAGTTTGGCGACTCTATGGTCAGGTACATGGTGCGCAAATCCGGCTCCAGGCGGTGCAGCAGTTCGAGCGTGCGCCAGTCGAAGCTTTGCACCATCACGCGCCGGGTCATGCCGTGTTCGCGAATCACGGACAGCATGATGTCGACAAAGGCCTCGGGCGCCAACGTGTCGGCCGCTTGGTGCGGGTTGATCTTGGTCTCCATGTCGAAATGGATGTCCGTCGCCCCGAGCGCCTTCACCAACTTGAACAGCGACGCCAGCGTCGGAATGCGCTGGCCGTCACTCGGCTGCTGGTCGGGCAAGCCGCGCGCATAGGAGTGGGTCGGATCGAGTCGACCCACGTCATAGCGCTGCAGCTGAGCCAGCGTGAGGGACTTGATGAGAGGCCCGCTCTCTTTGAGCCACGCACCGCTCGCATCGCGTGTGAACGCCGGGTTCAAGGCCGGGTCGTGCGAGATCACGGGAACGCCGTCGGCCGTGATGGCGATGTCGAGCTCCAAGGTCGTGACGCCCATGCGTATCGCGTTCTCAAACGAGGCCAGCGTGTTTTCAGGCCGCAGACCGCGACCACCGCGATGCGCCTGCAGATCGAAGGCTTGCGCGTGCAAGGTCACGGAGAACATCAGGCTGACCAGGCCGATGCGCGCCAGGAGCCAGGCGGAGAAGCGAGTACTGATTGAGAACATGGCGCTCCTGCGATTCAATCCGACCAGCTTGCAGCCCGCTAACGCTGGCGCGGGCCTCTTGTGCTCAGGGGACAGTTTATGCCCGTCAGACATTCCTCGACATCGGCTAGAATCCGCCGCCTCGACAGGCGAGAGGCCCGTTCGTGCGCTGTTCCGGCTTTGCGAGGCAATGCCCCGGCGGGGTGGTCAAACAGCGCCGCTGCAACACTTGCCGAGGCGAATTTGCAGTGCGGCGTATGGGGTCGCGGTTCAGTTTCATGGTTCGTGGTCGCCCTCTGGCCATCGACTTGCAGATGTCAGGGTGCCACGGTGGTGCAAGATCTATTCACGGCGGTTGATTCGAACGGTGTACCGCGCCATGGTGCGGCACGCCCGTATCGGCGCTCGTGGGTCGACTGGTTGCGCCCCATCTTGCCGCAGAGCACAACAGCCCGCATCTGGATGGCGTTGGTGGCGTTCGCATGCGTGTGGCTGAGTCTGCTCGATGCCAGCAGCTTGTCGGCGCCTACCGACAATATTGAGCAACTGACCTGGGTTCGGTCGCTTGAATGGGGCTATTACAAGCATCCGCCACTGCCGACCTGGCTGCTTTGGCCGGTGGTCCAGCTACTCGGTCTGCGTTCTATCTCCACCTACTTGCTCGGCGCTGGCGTCACGCTGGCTTCGCTAGGCCTGATGACGCATTGGCTGACCCGCATGCGCGGTGCGCGCTTCGCGCTGCTGGCTTTGCTGGCAGCCTTGTGCATCACCTTCTACAACGGCCGCCTCTACTACTTCAACCACAACACGGTGATGTTCATGTTCGTGGTGGGCAGCGCCTGGACGTCCTGGCAGGCTTTTCGGCTGCGCAGCCTGACGTGGTGGGTGCTGCTGGGTGTGATGCTGGGCCTGGGCGGCTTGAGCAAGTATCAGATCGTCGTGGCGGCAGTCAGCGTCGCCGTCGTGTGGCTTCAGCAAAGAGCCTGGAGAGATTCAATCCATCGACGCGGAGCTGCATTGGCCGTGCTCACGGCCTTGCTGGTGATGGCGCCGCATCTCGCGTGGATGGTGCAAAACGATTTCGCGCCGATTCACTACGCCATGCATTCCTCGCTGGGCGTCGATATGTCATGGGCAAAGCGGCCTGCCGCAGTCGCGCACTGGTTGCTGGACCTGGTCTTCAACCGCGAACTGCCGGCATGGCTGTTGTTGTCATACGCGCTGTTTTCAACCAGGCGTGGTTCACGCAAGCCAGCTCAGCTTGAGCGACGCGACGCTTTGGCCGATCCAAGCCAACTGTCTCGCGCGAGCCTGCTGTCCTTTGGCCTCGTGCCCTTGACGATGATGCCCGCGATGGGCTTGTTGGGCGGTGCGGATCTCCAGCTCCAGTGGGGCACGGCATTCGCGGCATTTACCGTGCCGGCCGTGCTCGAACTGCTCAGCATGCGCGGCATGGTTGTTTCAAAGCAAGCTCTGTCCCGGGCCTTCAATGCCTTCCTGGTGTTGCAGTTGATTCTGCTCGGCGTGAATCTGATGACTTCGCCGCTCGGTCCACAACGACTGGAAAGCAAGCATTGGTGTCGATTCGACTCGGCTGGCATGGCCCGCGCCATCGCCGAGCCGTCGCGCCAAGACGCTGGTGGCGAGATTCGCATTGTCGAAGGGCCGGCCGGCATTGCCGGAGCGCTGGCGCTGAAGTTGCCCGGCAAACCCTTGGTGCTGATCGACGGAAATCCGGCCATCAGTCCGTGGCTGTCGAGCGAAGCGCTGCGCTTGTGCCCGAGACTTCAACTCGATGTGGCGGTCGGTCCGCACGACCGCAGCTGGCGCATGGTCGGTCCGCAATTCCTCGACATCTACTGGCGCGTCATCAGTCCTGGCGATAACGACCGACCTTGCCCGGCCTGATTGCGCGGTTCTCCCCAGGCCAGAGCTATTCGTAATTCTCTCGGTCGGGGTCGGTGGATTCGAGTTCGTAGCTGGCGGCCAACATGGCCAAGCGGGCGATCACTCCGTACATATAGAAGCGATTCGGCGCGCTGGCGCCAGGCCGCTCACCGAGGCGTGGCAAGTGGCCTGACTGCGCGAAGGCCAGCGGTACGAACTTGGCGCCCGGGGCATTCAGGCTTTCGTCGATGCCGCGTTCGGCATGCACGCGGTAGAAACCGCCCACCACATAGCGATCGATCATGTAGACGACGGGCTCGGCCACCGCGTCGTTGACGCGCTCAAAGGTCGGCACGCCTTCTTGCAGCATCAGCCCGATGCTCTCCTGGCCGTCCTTGATGCCCCCCATCTTGGCGAGCATCCTGGGCTTCAAGTCGGCGAGCTCCTTGGCGTCACGCGCGCTCATCAAGCCCATGCCGCAGGTGCCGGTGTCGCACTTGACGACGATAAAGGGCTTTTCCTGTATGCCGTAGTCCTTGTGCTTGCGCCGTATCTTGGACAACAAGGCGTCGGCATTGCTTTGCAGCGCATCCAGACCCGATGCGTCGCTCACGCCGATGGGAACCGCAGCGGCAAACAGGGGGTTGATCAGCCACGGGTCCATGCCCAGCAGCTTGGAGAATTTCTTGGCCACTTCCTCATAGGCCTGGCAGTGAACCGACTTGCTCCGCACCGTCCAACCCGCGTGCAAGGGCGGCAGCAGGTATTGCTCGTGCAGGCCTTCGAGCACCTTGGGCACACCGGTCGCCAAGTCGTTGTTGAGCAAGACCGTACAAGGATCAAAGTCCTTCAGCCCCAGACGACCGCGCGTGCGCAACAAGGGCTCCAGGCTCAACTCGCTGCCATCGGGCAAGGCCAGTCGCGTGGACGACTTGATGCTCTCGTCGAGCGTGCCCAGACGCACATTCAGTCCGGCCTGGGTGAAGATCTGTATCAGACGCTGCAGATGGGTCAGGTAGAAGGTGTTGCGCGTGTCGTTTTCTGGAATCAACAGCAGGTTCTTGGCTTCGGGGCAGATCTTCTCGATCGCGGCCATCGCCGCCTGCACTGCCAGCGGCAGCATCTCGGGCGACAGATTGTTGAATCCTGCAGGGAACAATTTGGTGTCAACCGGGGCCAGCTTGTAGCCCGCGTTGCGCACGTCGACCGAGGTGTAGAACGGCGGTGTGTGCTCCATCCATTCGAGGCGAAACCAGCGTTCGGTGGCCGGCATCGACTCCAGAATGCGGGCTTCCAGCTCATTGATGGGGCCGTTCAATGCGGTAACGAGATGTGGAACCATGATGGAAGGTCGAGCGAGCGTGAGCTCATTCTAGGGTCTGGACATCCGGCTGTCGGCCCCTAAGGCCCTCAAATCAAGCCCGGTGCTCGACTATGGGCGGCGCGGGGCGCCGAGCTGACTGTAGATCTCGCTGGAAACCCGCGCCAGTTCGGCGCGGTCGACACCGGCCGAGATGGCGTAGCCCCAGGACCCGTCGGTCCAGTAAAACACATTCACCGCGCCTTCTCGCGTGAAGCGAAACCGGGTGTCGGAGGCAGCGGGCTCGGGGTCCGCATGCTGTCCCGGCCCGACCACTTCGTTCGACACATAGACGGTGAGCTTGGCGCCCGCTGCGTCGCTGTACATGAATTGCGCCACCGGACCCCGGCCGCCGGGGAGCAAGCGCCCACCCTCCAGCGCATAACCCAGCGCCTGCAAGTGCGGGGGCTTCATGGGCGTGCCCATGCGCTTGGACAGCCAGGCGACGAGCTGCTCTTCATGCGCTGCATCGACCTCGACCGGACGGCGCTGATCGGGGCTGTAGACCGCATGGGCGACTGCCGCGCGTTGCGCGAATCCTGCGGCCGATGTCAGCGTGATGGCGCTCGCGTCCTGCCGCGCCAGCATGTCGGGCCCGGCAGCCGGTTGGAGACCGCTGCGCAAGCCCCAGCCTGCGGCACCGCTGAGCAGCGCGATGGCGATGCCCGCCGCCGCCCGCTGTTGATACCAAGGCATGCGCGGCCGTGCGGCGTTCAGCAAACGTGCCGGAAGCGCCTCGTCCAGCATCGGATCGAACAGGCTGCGCAGCGCGCTCTTTTGCTCTCGGTAGGCCTGAACGCGTTGCGTCTCCTCGGGACGACTGGCCAGATAGGCTTGCACTTCACGCTGGCGCTCAGGTGACAGCTGTGCGTCGACGAAGGCATGCAAGTCGGCCTCGGTGATGGGGGTGTTCGGATTCATGGCGAGTAGCTCATTTGACGACTTTCAGACGCGCCGGCGTAGCGCGACCTTCCATCAGCGCACGCAATCTTTCGCGGCCGCGCGACAACCTGGACATCACGGTACCGATGGGAATTCCCAGCGTCTTGGCGACATCGCCGTAGGCCATGTCCTCGAGCGCGATCAGCAACAGGATTTCGCGTTGCTCGACGGGCAATTGCGCCAGCGCAGCCTGCAAGTCGAGCACCTCCAACCGCTCGCTCTGGGTCGGCGCCATCGCCACCTCTGGCAGGCCATCAGCGTCGACCGCAATGATCGGAGGCCTTGGTCGCCTGACAGCGTCGACGTGCAGGTTGTGCATGATGCCAAACAGCCAAGCCCGCATATCGCTCACACCGCGCCACAGACCTGACTTGGCCCAGGCCCGCTCCAGCGTGTCCTGCACCAAGTCGTCGGCATCGTCGCGGTTGCCCGCCAGCGCCCTCGCATAGCGGCGCAGGCGCGGCAGCCAGGTCAGCAGTTGCCTCTCGTCGTTCACTTGAGTTCTATGGCTTTCATGCGTTCGCTCAGTAGGCTGCGGCGACCATCAGCTTCGGGTCGATCTGCCAGATTTCGCTGACGATCTTGCCTTCGCGGAAGGTCAGCACGTAGCGTACCTTGATCGGCGCCTTGCCGACGAACAATAAGTTGGCAGTGACTGTCGCGCCCTTGGGGTTGGCGAACTCTTCGATCTGACCGACGGTCAGCTTGAGCGCGCCCTGTGACTTGGTGAACTTCTCCCACACGCCGCGGATGCTGTCGCTGCTCGTGTAGCTGCCGTCAAGTGGGCCACCGACCCATTCGAAGCGGGCGTTGTCGGCGTAGGCGCGCATCAGCACGGCCACATCGCCGGAGGCAACTGCCTGAAAATGCGTTTGCGCGTCGTCCATCGGCGCGGCGCCGGCAGCGCCGGCGGCAAGCATCAGAGTGCTGGCGGTCACGGCGAGTAAGCGGGTCTTGAACATGAGGTACTCCTGAAAAGCAGTGGATTGAGTTGCAGGCAAGGAATGCGCCTGACAAAGGGGCAGACGTGGGCGCCCCGAGGTTTATTCCGCGCGACAAGAAAAAGTTCTGGCCCGGGCGATCGGCTCGACGCGGCGCCGCCCTGGGTGTCGTTAGGCCTTAGCATTGAGCTCCGTGCGTGTCTCCAATCTGCGAGGGCCTTGCAATGAAACTCAGACAGTTCCTGCCGATAACGCTGTGCGCCGTGCTGGTCGGGGCGACCCAGGCCGCCGAACTGAAGCTGCGGCTGCTTGAGACCACCGACCTGCACATGAATCTGCTGAACTACGACTACTACCAGGACAAGACCACCGACGAATACGGCTTGGCCAAGACCATCACGCTGATCAAGGCGGCGCGTGGGCAGGCGCGCAACAACCTGCTGTTCGACAACGGCGATCTGCTGCAGGGCAATCCGCTCGGCGACCTGGTGGCGCGCGTCAAGCCACTCGCCGCAGGCGACGTGCACCCGGCCTACAAGGTTCTGAACGCGCTGGGCGTCGATGCGGCGAATGTAGGCAACCACGAGTTCAACTATGGCCTGCCGTTCCTGCGTCAGGCCCTTGCAGGCGCCCGCTTTCCGTATGTGAGCGCGAACGTGATGCTGGCCCGGGAGCAGGGCTCCAAGGACGGCGTGCCGCTGCGCAACGCCTTTGCGCCCTATGTGTTGCTCGAGCGCAGCTTCGTCGATGAAGCCGGCAAGACCTGGCCCTTGAAGATCGGCGTGATCGGATTCGTGCCGCCGCAGATCATGCAGTGGGACAGGCAGAACCTGGAAGGTCGGGTCACGGCTGGCGACATGGTGGAAGCAGCGCGCCGCTATGTGCCTGAAATGAGGGCGCGTGGCGCCCAACTGGTGGTGGCGCTGGCGCATACCGGATTCGAGAAGTCCGAGCAGGGACGCTTGGCCGAGAATACTGCCGGCGAACTGACGCAGGTGCCGGGCATCGACGCCTTGCTGCTGGGCCATGCGCACGCCGAATCTCCGGGCAAGGACTTCGAGGGCTATCCCGGCGTCGATCTGGTGCGCGGCAGCATCCACGGCATGCCCACGGTGATGGCCGGGCGCTGGGGCGATCATCTGGGGCTGATCGATCTGACGCTGGACAACAACTCGGGCGGGTGGAAGGTGGTGGCAAGCCGCTCCGAATTGCGCGCCATCTATTCGCGCAGCGAGCGGCGCGCGCTGGTCGATGCCGATCCGCTCGTCGCCGAGGCGATCGGCCGTGAGCACGCCGACACGCTGGCCTATGTGCGCGGCCATGTCGCGCAAAGTCTGGCGCCGATACACAGCTACTTTGCGCAGGCGATCGACGACCCGTCGGTGCAGGTCGTGTCGCAGGCCCAGTTCGCCTATATGGCCAACGCGGTGCGTGGCACCGAGTACGAAAAGCTCCCGCTGCTGTCGGCGGCGGCGCCGTTCAAGTCGGGCGGACGCCAGGGTTGGACCAACTACACCGACATCCCGGCCGGCACCCTCGCGATCAGGAACGTGGGCGATCTGTACGTCTATCCGAACACCATCAAGGGCGTGAAAATCTCGGGCGCCGAGGTGCGCGAGTGGCTGGAAATGTCGGCCGGTCAGTTCCGCACCATAGACCCTGCTGGCGCGCCCGAGCAGGATCTGATCGATGCCAAGTTCCGCTCCTACAACTTCGACACGCTGGACGGCGTGAGCTATGAAATCGATGTGACGCAAGGCCCGCGCTACGACGCGGAAGGCAAGCGCCAGCCCGGCGATACGTACCGCATCAAGAAGCTGCGCTACCAGGGCAAGCCGATCGACGAGCAGGCACAGTTCCTGGTCGTCACCAACAACTATCGAGCCAATGGCGGCGGCAACTTCCCCGGCCTCAACGCGGGCAAGACGGTGGTTGACGCACCGGACGAAAATCGTACGGCGCTGGTTCAATATCTGGCCGGAGTCCAGCGTTTCAATCCGAGCGCCGACGGCAATTGGCGCGTGCTGCCGGTGCCTGGCGTGAGGTTGCGCTTCGTGTCCGGCGCGGGCGGCATCAAGTACTTGGCGGGCACACCATCGGTTCGCCTGATCAAGGACAATGGCGATGGCTCGGCCCTCTATGAGTTGGTGGACTCGGCCACCGGCCAATGAGCGACGCTTGCGCCGTCAGATACACGGGGCGTTGCGGCAGCACTGGTGCTAGCCTCTGACCTACACCGAACGGAGGTTCCGACCATGACCGATGCACTCAATTTCACCAAGTTCGTTCCCGGCTTCGACTTCCTGCAGGGCCTGACAAAAGGGGCGGGAGCATCAATGCCCAATATCGGCCAATGGGTGGCGCCCACGCTGAACCCCGAGGAGCTCGAAAAACGCATTGAAGAACTGCGTACTGTGCAGTTCTGGCTCGAACAAAATGCCCGCATGCTGGGCGCCACGATCCAGGCGCTGGAGGTGCAGCGCATGACGCTGGCCACACTCAAAACCATGAATGTGCCGCTCACCGGACTGCATGAGTCGCTGAAGATCGCCGTGCCAGGTCTTGCTGCGGGCATCGCCAAGACCGGCGCCGCATCCGACGACAAACCCGGCAAGAAGGCCGGCAAGCCTGCACCGGCCGCGCCGCCCGCTGTCGATCCCATGCAGTGGTGGGGCGCTTTGAGTCAGCAGTTTTCCCAGTTGGCCGCCAACGCGATGAATGACGGTGCGGCCGACGCTGCCGAACCAGCGCTGCGCAAGGCCGCGCCGGCAAAGAAGGCGGCGCGCAAAAGCCGTGCGCGTTGAAACCCATCGCGTCTGTCCGAAGGCGCCGGATTGCACCGCCGCCGGTCAGGTGTGTGATGACATCGCAGCTGACTGCAAAGGCGCGCGAAACAGTACAGTTCGTTCCGAAACGAGCAAGCAAATGAGTCCCTGCCCATGAATGCCCCTGACAAGCTCAGCCCCATGACCCCCGGCGCCACCACCAGCGCAGCGCGCCAAGCCGAGGTGGTGGCCGCGTTGTCGGCGCTTGTGCCCGCGCATGCGCTGCTCTGGCGTGTCGAAGACACCGTGCCGTTCGAATGCGATGGTCTGACCGCCTACCGCCAAAAGCCGCTTGTCGTGGCCTTGCCCGAGACCGAGGCGCAGGTTGCGGCGATTTTGAAGACCTGCCATGCGATGCAGGTGCCGGTGGTGGCGCGCGGCGCAGGCACGGGCTTGTCGGGCGGGGCCATGCCGCATGCGCTGGGCGTGACCTTGTCGCTCGCCAAGTTCAACAAGATTCTGAGAATCGACCCGCTTGCGCGCACCGCCAGCGTGCAATGCGGCGTGCGAAATCTGGCGCTCAGCGATGCCGCCGCACCGCTGGGTCTTTATTACGCACCTGACCCGAGCAGTCAGATCGCCTGCACGATAGGCGGCAACGTGGCCGAGAACTCAGGCGGCGTGCACTGCCTCAAATACGGGCTGACCCTGCACAACGTGCTGCGCGTGCGCGGCTTCACGATGGATGGCGAGCCCATCGAATTCGGATCCGAGGCGCTCGATGTGCCAGGGCTGGATCTGATGAGCGTGATGGTCGGCAGCGAGGGCATGCTGGCGGTGATCACCGAAGTGCTGGTCAAGCTGGTGCCCAAGCCGCTGATAGCGCGCTGCATCATGGCCAGCTTCGACGACATACGCAAAGCCGGCGATGCGGTGGCCAACATCATTGCCGCGGGCATCATTCCGGCCGGTCTGGAGATGATGGACAAGCCGATGACGGCAGCCGTCGAAGATTTCGTGCACGCCGGCTACGATCTGGACGCCGCGGCGATTCTGCTGTGCGAAAGCGACGGCACACCCGAAGAAGTCGCCGAAGAGATTGAACGCATGCAGGCGGTGCTGACGAGCAATGGCGCGACGCGCTGCGAGGTCAGCGCCGACGAGGCGCAGCGCCTCAAATTCTGGAGCGGCCGCAAGAACGCTTTCCCTGCCAGCGGCCGCATCAGTCCCGACTATATGTGCATGGACTCGACGATTCCGCGCAGGCGCCTGGCCGACATGCTGCTGGCGATCCAGGAGATGGAGAGTAAATACCAGCTGCGTTGCGTGAATGTGTTCCATGCCGGCGATGGCAATCTGCACCCGCTGATTCTTTTCGATGCGAGCGACGCCGATCAGCTGCATCGCTGCGAATTGTTCGGCGCCGACATCCTCGAGACCAGCGTGCGTCTGGGCGGCACCATCACCGGCGAGCATGGTGTGGGCATCGAAAAGCTGAGCTCGATGTGCGTGCAGTTCTCGCCTGCCGAGAATGCACAGATGGCGGCCGTCAAGCTGGCTTTCGATCCGACCGGCATGCTCAACCCCGGCAAGGTGATTCCGACCCTGAATCGCTGCGCCGAATACGGCCGCATGCATGTCAAGCGCGGCATGCTGGCCTTTGCCGACCTACCCAGGTTTTGAACTCATGAACTCTCAAGACCCTGCGCAGAGCGCGCTCATCGATCAGGTTAGAACGGCCATCTCGGCCGGCAGCAAGCTGTGCGTGCGCGGCCATGGCAGCAAGGATTTCTATGGTGGCGCGCCACGCGGCGAGCTGCTCGACACCAGCCCCTTGCGCGGCATCAGCAGCTACGAGCCCACCGAGCTGGTGGTGACCGCGCGCGCCGGCACGCCGCTGGTGGAGTTGGAAGCCGCGCTGCATGAAAAGGGTCAGTTCTTGCCCTTCGAGCCTCCCAGGTTCGATGGGCACGGCACGGTCGGCGGCATGGTGGCTGCGGGCCTGGCCGGGCCGGCGCGGGCGGTGTCGGGATCGGTGCGCGATTTCGTGCTCGGCGCCACGCTGCTCAACGGACGCGCCGAGGTGCTGAGCTTTGGCGGCCAGGTGATGAAAAACGTGGCGGGCTATGACGTGTCGCGCCTGCTGGCCGGGTCGATGGGCGTGCTGGGGGTGATCCTGGAGGTCTCGCTCAAGGTCTTGCCGCAAGCTGCGGCCACCGCCACCCTGCGCTTCGAGATGGCCCAGGCCGAGGCCTTGGTGCAGCTCAATGCCTGGGCCGGTCAGCCGCTGCCGCTGCATGCCAGCGCGTGGTGGGACGGCGCCCTGGTGCTGCGCCTGGCTGGCGCACACGCCGCCGTGACGTCGGCGCGCGAGAAGCTGGGCGGCGAGCTGATCGAGGCCGAGCTGGCGGCGCAGTTCTGGAGCGGCCTGCGCCATCACACTGACGATTTCTTCTTGGGCGCCTCGCGTGCCGTTCAAACCGGCGCCGGGCTGTGGCGGCTGAGTCTGCCGCAGACCGCGCCGCCGCTGCAGCTCGCTGGCGAGCAATTGATCGAGTGGGGCGGCGCCCAGCGCTGGCTCGCCACCGCCTTGCCCGCTACCCAGGTGCGCGAGGCGGCACGCGGCGTCGGCGGGCATGCCACGCTGTTTCGCGCGACGGACAAGTCGGCAGAGGTTTTCACGCCGCTGGCGGGTGGCTTGGAGCGCATCCACCAAGAGCTGAAGAAGGCGTTCGACCCGGCCGGCATCTTCAACCCGGGCCGGCTCTATCCGGGGCTGTGAACATGCTCGACTACTACCGACGCCGCGCCACATACTACGAACGCGTTTATCAAAAACCGGAGCGCCAAACCGAGCTGCGCGCGATGGAGGCGTGGCTGCCGGCTGTCTTCAAGGGGCGCCGCGTGCTCGAAGTCGCTTGCGGCACCGGCTGGTGGACGCCCTTCGGCGCGCGTGATGCGGCGAGCTGGCTGGCCACCGACCTCAACCCCGAGACCATGGAAGTGGCGCGCGCCAAGGCCATGCCGGCCCAGGTGCGCTTCGAGACCGTCGACGCGTATAGCCTCGCCGAGTTGGGAGCGCAAACTTTTGACGGCGCATTCGCCGGTTGCTGGTGGAGCCATGTGCCGCTGGCGCGCTTGGCCGGATGGCTGGCGACGCTGCATGCGCGGCTCGAGCCCGGCGCCCGCGTCGTGATGCTCGACAACAGCTTCATGCAGACCAGCAGCACGCCGCTGTCGCGCCGCGATGACGAGGGCAACACCTACCAGAACCGTACGCTCGACGATGGCAGCGTGCATGAAGTGCTGAAGAATTTTCCGACGCGTGACCAGGCCGTCGCAATGCTCGGCGCGCGCGCCCGTGACCCGCAATGGGTATCGTACGAACACTACTGGGTGCTCTCATACCTGCTTGCCTGATGCAAACCAAACTGTCGCCCGAGCTGCCGCTGCTGCTCAACTGAACATTCGCCTACCAACAAGTCATGCAAACCACTCTCGCTCCCGAGTTCAAAGGCACGCGCCAAGGCCAGGCCGCCGAGGCTATTCTGCGCAACTGCGTGCACTGCGGTTTTTGCACCGCCACCTGCCCCACCTATCAATTGATGGGTGACGAACTCGATGGTCCGCGCGGCCGCATCTACCTGATGAAGCAGATGCTGGAGGGGTCTGAGGTGACGCGCAGCACGCAACTGCATCTGGACCGTTGCCTGACCTGCCGCAGCTGCGAAAGCACTTGTCCCTCGGGGGTGCAGTACGGTCAATTGCTCGACATCGGCCGGGAAATCATCGAGCACAAGGTGGAGCGCCCGGCGCTCGAGAAGGCCACGCGCTGGTTGCTCAGGGAGGGGCTCACTTCAGCGCTGTTTGCGCCGGCCATGAAGCTGGGGCAGTGGCTGCGACCGCTGCTGCCAAAAACCCTCAAGAACAAGGTGCCGGCCAAGGTGGGCGCGAGTGCGCACCGTTGGCCCAATCGTCGCCATGAGCGCAAGGTGCTGATGCTGATGGGCTGCGTGCAACCGGCCATGGCGCCCAATATCAACAGCGCCACCGCACGCGTGCTCGACGCTGCGGGAATTCAAACCCTGGTGGCCGATGACGCGGGCTGCTGCGGAGCGATCCGCTCGCACCTCGGCGATCACGAAGGGGGACTCGCCGACATGCGCCGCAATATCGACGCCTGGTGGCCGCTCGTGCAAGGGCTCACCGACGAGGGCAAGGTCGAGGCGATCGTGATGAACGCGTCGGGCTGCGGCGTGACGGTCAAGGAATACGGTGTGGCGCTCGCGCATGATGCCGATTACGCCGAGAAGGCCAAGCGCGTCAGCGCGCTCACCAAGGATGTGAGCGAACTGCTGCCCGATCTGGCGCCCAGGCTGAAGACCAAGCTGCGCGCCATCAAGCGCAGGCAGTTGGTGTTCCATTCGCCCTGCACCTTGCAGCATGGACAGCAATTGCGCGGTGGAGTCGAGACGCATCTGAACGCGCTGGGCTTCGAGGTGACGCTGGCTGCCAGCGAAAGCCATCTATGCTGCGGATCGGCGGGCACCTATTCGGTGCTGCAACCCGAGTTGGCTTATCAGTTGCGTGACCGTAAACTCGCCCAATTGATTCAGCCACAAGCGGATCGGCAAGCGCAGACCATTGTGTCGGCCAATATCGGTTGCATCCAGCATTTGCAAAGCGGCACGTCGACACCGGTGATGCACTGGATCGAGGTACTGGACGAAGCCTTGCAAGCCCAAGTTTTCTGAAGCGAGACAGCCAGGCATGAGAGACGATCCAAGCAAGGAAGCGGTACGCGATTTGCAGGCCATCATCGCGCGTGAAACCGGTGCTCCGCTGGCGCATCGCGCCGCCATGGAAATGGAAGCGGCGGTACGGCGTGCCTGCGGCGGCGAGTTGCTGGGCGACACGGATTTTTCGTTCGAACGCCGCGAGGTCACCATCGTGCTGGCCGATCTGCGCGGCTTCACCGCGATGTCGGCAACACAGCCCGCAGGCGTGGTGATAGGCATCCTGAATCGCTGCCTGGGGCTGATGAGCGAGATCGTGTACCGCCACCACGGCACCATAGACAAGTTCATGGGCGACTCGATCATGGTGCTGTTCGGCGCGCCGATCGAGCATGCCGACGATGTGCGACGGGCGCTGGCCTGTGCGATTGAAATGCAAGTGGCCATGCACGCGCTCAACGACGAGCATATGCAACAAGGCCTGCCCGAGCTGTATATGGGCATAGGCATCAACACCGGCACGGTGATGGCGGGCAAATTCGGCTCGGCCGCGTATTCCGAATACACGGTGATTGGTGACGAAGTGAACCTGGCTTCGCGCATCGAGGCTTTCAGCCTGCGGGGCCAGGTCTTGATCAGCGAGACCACCTTCCAGCGTTGCGCAGATCACATACAGGTCAGCGAGCCGATGGAAGTGTTCGTCAAAGGCAAGGCCGAAGTCGTGCGGCTGCGCGAACTGCTGGGCATACCCTCGCTTGGGCTGACCGTGCCGCGCCAGGAAACGCGCCGCAGCCACCGCGTCGACGTGAAGCTGCCCTGCGTGCTGCACCTGATCCAGAACAAGATCGTGCTGCCGCATGCCATCAAGGCCAAGATACGCGACATCGGCTACCACGGCGTGCTGGTTGAATTCACAAAGCCCGATCAGGGCCTGGACTTGCATGCCGACATCAAGCTCCAATTCGACCTGCACCTGGTCGACTATCACGCCTCCGACATTTACGCGAAGGTGGTCAAGGTGGGACGCGATACCGATGGCTACTTCGCCGGCCTGGAATTCACCGCAGTCAACCCCGACACGAATATGAACATCCAGTTGTTCGTGCAGTTGCTGGTGGCAGCGCAATAGGGGTGACGCCAGCACAGCGCGCCGTCGCGGCGCCGTCATATGGGTAGGGCGAACTTCGCGAACTGCCGTCACGCCACGACGAAAACACCCATCATGAAAACACCACGGTTGCGCTTCGGCTTTGCCGCCCTCGGGCTGATCCTGCTCGCAGGCTGTGCTGCCGCTCCTGAATCCTCGACCAGCAAGGCGGTCGCGCCGCCCAAGCTGGTGGTCTTCATGGTGGTTGACGGTTTGCCCATGCGCCAGATCACCGGCTACCGCGACCAGCTTGCGCCCGATGGTTTCAAGCGGTTTCTCGATCGCGGCGTGTGGTTCGCCGATGCTCACTATGGTCATGGTCATACGGTGACCGCACCCGGCCACGCGGTGCTGCTGACGGGCGCCTATCCGCACCGCACCGGCATCATCAGCAATGAGTGGCGCGACCCGCTGACCGGCGCGCCGGTCTATTGCACCGGCGACGATGTCTACCACTATCTGGATCACAAGACCGCGCCCTTGGCGGGCACCAGCCCCAGGAACTTGCGCGCCGAGACCGTAGGCGACGTGCTGCGCGGTGTGCAGCCGCTGTCCAAGGTGATAGGCATCTCGGGCAAGGACCGAGGCGCCATCCTGCCTGCGGGCAAGCTGGGTACGGCCTATATGTATATGAGCGCAAGCGGCGGCTTTGCCTCGAGTAGCTATTACATGGCCGAGCATCCGCAATGGGTGAAGGCTTTCAACGCGGCCAAGCCGGCCGATGCTTATTTCAAGCAGGCTTGGACGCCTTTGCTGCCCGAGAGCGCCTACGCGCGCTCGGTGCCCGATGGTCAGCCCTGGATGGCCAAGGGCGGCAATGGCGACCGCTTGCCCACCGTGGTCGGCGACCAGCACGAGAAGCCTGGCCCGCTCTTCTACGCGAATCTGCTCGCCACGCCGTTTGGCGACGCGCTGACGCTGGCGTTTGCGCGCGCCGCCATCGAAGGCGAAAAACTCGGGCAGGACGATGCACCCGACATCCTGTCTGTCAGTCTGTCGAGTCACGACTATGTGAACCATGCCTTCGGTCCCGAATCACGCTTGTCGCACGACCATGTGCTGCAGCTCGACCGGCAATTGCAGGCCTTCTTCCACTATCTGGACGAAAAAGTCGGTGCCGGCAATTACCTCGCCATGCTGACCGCAGACCACGGCTTCATGGACACGCCCGAGTGGAGTCAGACACAAGGCAAGCAGGCTGGACGAATCAATCCCGGACAGCCGCCGGCTTGGTTGAATGCGGGCTTGAGCAAGAAATTCGGCGACGGGCGCTGGGTGCTGGGTTGGTCTGGCGCCGGCATCCTGCTCGACAGCAAGCTGATCGCCGCCAGGCAGTTGGCGCCCGCCGAAGTCGACAAGGAGGCCAAGGCCTTGCTGCTGCGAGTCGACGGCGTGGCCGATGTGTTCACGCGCGAGCAACTGCTTGGCAGCGACACCAGCACGCCCTACTTGGACGCCATGCGCAAGTCCTGGCATGCCGACATCGGCGCTTCATTGCAGGTGCTGCTCAAGCCGAACTGGATGGTCAGCTCGCGCTCAGGCGGCACCACGCATGGCTCGCCTTATGATTACGACACGCATGTGCCGATACTCGTCTATGGCCCGCATTGGGTGGGCCACGGGAAGGTCGACACGCGAGTCGAAGTGATCGACATCGCGCCCACGCTGGCAGGCCTGCTGGGTGTGCGCGTGCCGGCACAGTCGGAGGGCAAACCGCTGCCGTTGCCGGTGAAGTGACGCAGTTCAGGAGAGCCTCTCTCAGGTCAAGAAGCTAGCGCGCACAGCCCTGCTGACGCGCATGAGCCCCTTTTGTCGGCACGCTGCTACCAGCTCGGTGCAGCTTGGACTATGCTTGCATCATGAACCGACCGAAACCCTTTGCGATGATTCGCGAGTTCCAGCTTGCCGACTGGTTCACGTTGGCCAACGCCTATTGCGGGGTCGGTGCGCTGTTTTCCGCCATGACTTATTTGCAGACCGGCGAGGTGCTGCACCTCTACTTCGCCTGTGCGCTGGTTCCGGTGGCACTCGTGTTTGACGTGCTTGATGGCCGCATTGCGCGCTGGCGTCAGCAGAGCTCGGCGATGGGGCGCGAGCTCGATTCGCTCGCCGACGTGATCTCGTTCGGCGTCGCGCCCGCAGCGATTGCCTATGCCTGCGGTATGCAAGGCCTGTATGACCGCATCATCCTGGTGTTCTTCGTGGCTTGCGGTGTGTCGCGCCTGGCGCGCTACAACATCACCGCCGAAGCGCTGGCTGGCGACGACGGCAAGGTGAAGTACTTCGAGGGCACGCCGATTCCCACTTCGATGCTGCTGGTGCTGGTGCTGGCCGTGGCCGCTTGGCAGGGCGCTTTAGGCGATCAGCTGTGGCTGGGCGTCGTGCATATAGCAGGCTTCAGGCTGCATCCGCTGGCGCTGCTGTTCGCCGTCTCGGGCTCGCTGATGGTGAGCCGCATACGCATCCCGAAGTTCTAGCCCTTGCGGGCTTAGCCCAATCGCTGGCAGGCGCTTGGGCCTTCGCCAGCCGCAAGGCCCTGCGCAGGCAGGCCCTTGTGCGCGGGCTCAGCCCAATCGCTGGTAGGTGCTTGGTCCTTCGCCAGCCACAAGGCCCTGCGCAGGCAGGCCCTTGTGCGCGGGCTCAGTGAGCGACTTCCATCGCCACCGGCTTGACGCGTAGCGCCCACATCACGCCGGCCACCAAGAGGACGATGCCCAGCAAGGTGAGCGCCTTCGGCGCCTGTCCGCGCAGCATGAACGCATAGGCCAGCGCCGAGAGCGTTTCGAACACGATCAGCTGACCGACCACGGCGGTGGGCAGGCGCTGACTCGCTTCGTTCCAGCACAAGGTGCCGAGCCATGATGCGAACAGGCCGATCGCCAGCATCAGACCGACAAAGGGCAGCGGACGCGGACCCAGCGGCATCACGAAGCCGGCGTCGCCACTCCACGGCTGCGTGCCCACGGTGGCGCTCCACAGCCAGAGCAGCGAATAGCCCAGCAGCGCCAGCGGCAAGGTCGCCAGACCTTGCGCGGTGGCCCAACTGCGCGGGCTGCGCTGGGCATGGGTGCGCAGCCAATCGGCATTGCGCAGCGGATACCAGGTCCAGCAGGCGACAGCCGCAAGCGCCAGCAGCGCGCCGCTGGCGTAGCGCGCGAGATCCAGATTTGCCTGGCCGCGCATTTGCGCCAACTCGACCTGGTTCACGCAGGCAATGCCTGCGGCAATCAAGAGCAGCGAAGGCGCCAGACGCAGCCAGGGTAGACGGCCATCGCGTGCACCGTCACGCAGATTCGATGCGATCGCGATCACCACCGGCAAGGTGCCGATGATTATCGTGGGCAGCGGGCCACCGGCGCGCTGAATGGCCGCGGCCAGGCACAGGTAGTACAGCAGATTGCCGACCGCCGAGAGCTTGAGAGCCTCGAGCCAGTCGCCGCGCTCGAAGCGCAGCAGATTCTTGCGGTCCAGCCACGCCAGCGGCAGCGCAATCAAGCCGAATGCCAGATAACGCCCGACCGACAACACGGCCGCAGAGTAGTCGGCCAGCAGCAGCGGCGCGACAAACACCAGGCCCCACATCAGGCCGGCGGCCAGCGCAAACAAGGTTCCAATCCACATCAACGCAGTATCTCCTAGCCAGTAGCCCCGCAGTGTTTGACACAATGAGGCTCCGCTGACCGCTCAGCCTCGATAGGATATTCATGTCATTTGCATCGCTCGGCCTGACTTCGGCGCTGGTACGTGCCGCGCGCGAGCTTGGGCTCACCGAGCCGACACCGATTCAGGCGCAGGCGATTCCAGCGGCGCTGGCGGGCAACGATGTGCGCGGGCAGGCGCAAACCGGCTCGGGCAAGACGGCGGCTTTTGCCTTGCCGATTCTGCAGCGTCTGCTGCAGGCTGAGCGGCATGAACGTACGCGTTCGACGCGGGCCCTGATCCTGGTGCCCACGCGTGAGCTGGCCGCGCAGGTAGGCAAGGTCATCGAGGACTTGAACCGCTTCATGCTGAGTCCTCCCAAGCTGGCGGTGGTCTTTGGTGGCGTCTCGATCAATCCGCAGATGATGGCCTTGCGCGGCGGTGCCGACATCGTGGTGGCCACGCCAGGACGTCTGCTTGACCTGGTCGAACACAAGGCCTTGAGTTTGAGCGCGGTCTCGATGCTGGTGCTCGACGAAGCCGATCGCCTGCTTGATCTGGGCTTTGCCGAAGAGTGGGCGCGCATCAAGGACTTGCTGCCAGCGCGGCGTCAGAACCTCTTGTTCTCGGCCACGTTTTCGCCCGAGGCGCAGGCACTTGCCGATGCCTTGCTGCACTCGCCTGTGTGCGTGGAGATAGCCGCTGACAGCGCCAGCGCGCCTGATATCAAGCAGCGCGCTATCCACGTCGACGCGGCGCAGCGCACCCAGCTCTTGCGTCATCTGATCGAGCTTGAAGGCTGGAGCCAGGTGCTGGTGTTCGTGGCGACCAAGTACGCCACCGAACTGGTCGCCGACAAGCTCGGCCGTAAAGGCATCAAGGCGACGGCATTGCATGGCGATCTGAGCCAGGGCGCGCGCGTTCAGGCCTTGGAAGACTTCAAGCAGCGCAAGCTGACCGTGCTGGTGTGTACCGACCTGGCCGCACGCGGCCTGCACATGCCAGCATTGCCGGTGGTCGTGAATTACGATTTGCCGCGCGCCGCTACTGATTACACGCACCGCATCGGTCGCACCGGCCGCGCTGGCGAGGCGGGCATGGCGCTGAGCTTTGTCAGCGCAGCCAGCGAAGCGCATTTTCGTTTGATCGAAAAACGCGAAGGTCAGCGCGTGCCGCGCGAGCAAATTGAAGGCTTCGAGCCCAAGGACGAGGTCTCGCCTGAGCAGGCGGCGGGCGGCGTCAAGGGCGTGCGCAAGAGCAAGAAAGACAAGCTGCGCGAGGCACTTGCTTCGGAAAAAAAGACTTGATCGCCAGCTCTGCGCCGCCGCTCTTCACGCGTGAGGCAGTTGGAAGGCGGCGGTCACTTCCTGCAGCCGTTGTGACTGCTGCTTGATACTTTCGGCCGCTGCGCTCGCTTGCTCGACCAGCGCGGCGTTTTGTTGGGTTGCGTCGTCGATTTCGGCGATGGAGTGACTGACCTTCTCGATGCCATGCGTCTGGTCGGCGCTGGCCGCGGTGATCTCGCCGACCAGACTGTCGACTCGTTGCACCTGATCTATCAGCGCCTGCATGGTCTGGCCGGCCTCCTCGACCAGCTTGGAGCCGGCGCCGACTTGGTCGACGCTTTGCTGGATCAGCCCCTTGATCTCCTTGGCAGCCTGGGCGCTGCGCTGCGCCAGCAAGCGCACCTCGCTGGCCACCACCGCAAAGCCGCGTCCCTGTTCGCCCGCGCGGGCGGCCTCGACGGCAGCATTGAGCGCCAGGATATTGGTCTGGAACGCGATACCGTCAATCACACTGGTGATGTCGGAAATGCGTGTCGAACTGGCCGAGATGGCATTCATTGTCGACACCACGTCGGCGACGACGCGCCCGGCTTTGCCGGCAGCGTCACTCGCACCGCTCGTCAACTGCGCCGCCGTGTGGGCGTTCTCGGCATTCTTTCTGACTGTCTCGGTCAGGTCCGTCATCGAGTGCGCGGTTCGCTGCAGACCGGAAGCACTGAGCTCGGTCCGATGCGCCAGATCGGTATTGCCTTGCGCGATTTCCTGTGTGGCCGTTGCCAGGTTTCTCGCTGCGTCCTGTATGGAGCCCAGTGCATTGCCCATTGCGTCGACGAGGCGCTGGACCGAGTGCATCAAGCTGCCATTAGGTGCGTCGGGCACCGGTGTTGCCAGATTGCCTTCGGCCACTGCCGCCAGAATGGTTCTTGCCACGGCTGGATCGCCACCGAGCTCCCTGGCCGCCGATCTGCGGATCCAGACCATGAATCCCAGGCAGCAGGCCACACACAGCGCAGTCAGAACGAACACGACCTTGCTGCCAACCGTCAGCATGTCGGCCAGATCGACGGCGCCGGCAGTGCGCGCCTGTGCGGCCAGCCAGATGGCGCCCCCGACCACCGAGAATCCCGCGCCACCCACCATGCCGGTGGGAATGGCCATGGCCAGCGTCAGTTGTGATGAATAAGGCATGGCAGCCATGGCATGTACTCCGTACGATTGAAATGAACTGGCAACTTCTTGCTCTTGTCAAATGTTGTGTCGCGGAGGCGCTTTGTCCGCCAGGGTGTGTCTATCGCCAGCAAGCCTAGCAAACACACCTTTCGCCATCGACCGGATCAGTGTAATGAGACCGTGCCTGAGAAGCGCCAGAGCAGGTTGTCACCAATGCGGTTTTGGTCAAGAAAATCGCAGAAGAGCCAGGAAAATTCTGAACGGTTGTTCACACGACGGCCATGCTTGCTGCCGATGCCGCGAAAGAGGTGTCGAAAAAATGGCCGCGACCCCCGAGGGGGTACGCGGCCAAACTCGCTTCAATCCAAGCCGATTGCTCAGCTCAAGCTTAAGCGCTGTGCTTAGCGCACTTTGCCTGCTTTCCAAGCACCCAGGAGTTTTTCATAGGCGATGGTTTCGCCCTTTGGTTTTTCATTGGCCAGCTTGGCCCATGGTGCACCTTTGTCGGAGAGCCACTTCTTCGGATCTTCCTTCTTGTTGAGCTTGGGCGCGCACTTGGCCATGCCGGCGCGTTCCAACCGAGACATCACCTGATCCATCTCTTCGGCCAGGTTGTCCATGGCGGCTTGCGGTGTCTTCTCGCCCGTGACTGCCACGGCAACGTTCTTCCAGAACAGCTGCGCCAGCTTCGGGTAGTCGGGCACGTTGGTTCCGGTGGGCGTCCAGGCGACGCGAGCCGGGCTGCGGTAGAACTCGATCAGGCCACCGTACTTGGCCGCGTTCTTGGTGAAGTACTCATGATGAATGTCGCTGTCGCGGATGAAGGTCGTGCCGACGATGCTCTTCTTCAGCGACGTCGTCTTCGCCGTGACGAACTGCGCGTACAGCCAGGCGGCTGCCACCTTGCTGGCATCGTGGTCCTTGAAGAAGGTCCACGAGCCCACGTCCTGGTAGCCGTTCTGCATGCCCTGCTTCCAGTACGGGCCGTTCGGGCCGGGAGCCATGCGCCACTTCGGCGTACCGTCGGCATTCACCACCGGCAGGCCCGGCTTGACCATGTCGGCGGTGAACGCCGTGTACCAGAAGATCTGTTGTGCGATCTGCCCCTGGGCGGGCACCGGGCCGGCTTCGCCGAAGGTCATGCCAGTGGCTTCCTTGGGCGCGTACTTCTTCATCCAGTCCACGTACTTGGTCAGTGCATAGACGGCAGCCGGTGAATTGGTGGCGCCACCACGCGATACCGACGCGCCGACCGGCGTGCAGCCGTCCGCTGCGACGCGGATGCCCCATTCGTCGACCGGGAGGCCGTTCGGAATGCCCTTGTCCGCAGCGCCGGCCATCGACAGCCAGGCGTCGGTGAAGCGCCAACCCAGCGACGGATCCTTCTTGCCGTAATCCATATGACCGTAGATCGGCTTGCCGTCAATCGTCTTCACATCGTCGGTGAAGAATTCGGCGATGTCTTCATAGGCGCTCCAGTTCAGAGGCACACCCAAGTCATAGCCATACTTGGCCTTGAACTTGTCCTGCAGATCCTTGCGTGCGAACAGGTCGGCGCGGAACCAGTACAGGTTGGCGAACTGCTGGTCGGGCAACTGGTAGAGCTTCTTGTCCGGCGCCGTCGTGAAGCTGGTGCCGATGAAGTCCTTCAGATCCAGACCCGGGTTGGTGTACTCCTTGCCGGTGCCGGTCATGTAGTCGGTCAGCGACAGGATCTTGCCGTAGCGATAGTGTGTGCCGATCAGGTCAGAGTCGCTGATCCATCCGTCGTAGATCGACTTGCCCGACTGCATCGAGGTCTGCAGCTTTTCGACCACGTCGCCTTCCTGAATGATGTCGTGCTTGACCTTGATGCCGGTGATCTCCTCGAAGGCTTTGGCCAGCGTCTTGCTCTCGTACTCGTGCGTCGTCAAGGTCTCCGACACGACCGAGATCTCGTTCACACCCTTGGCTTTCAGCTTCTTTGCGGCTTCGATGAACCATTTCATCTCGGCCATCTGCTGGTCCTTGTTCAGCGTCGACGGCTGAAACTCGGCGTCGATCCATTTCTTGGCCTCAGCCTCGCCTGCCCAGGCGTGACCGCCTATGGTGCAAGCGGCGGCCAATGCCATTGCTGTGTAACGCATCCTCATTGTCAGTCTCCTCAAATGCCTTCCCCAAGGTGCGGTGAGGGTGCCCACGGCCCCGGGGAAGTACCGGGCCGGACTCCCAAGCGACTCAACCCTTCTTCATGACCAAGGCCAGTACGACCATGGAAATCAAGAAGCTGATCCAGATGCTGGGTTCTTGCTCCAGCTGAAACCAATCCATGAACCTGCCCGCAAGGCCGATGAAAATGAGGTTGATGTAGGCGGCCGTCAGCAGGCCCATGAAGAGGCGGTCACCACGCGTGGTTTGCATCGGCAAGAAGCCTTTGCGCAGGGTGGTGGGCGACTTGATCTCCCATACCGTCATGCCGACCAGCATGATGGCAATGCAGCTGAAGAACACGGCCACTGGCGTGGTCCAGGCCATCCAATTGAACATCAGACTCTCCCCATCGCGAAACCCTTGGCGATGTAATTGCGTACAAACCAGATCACGATCGCGCCCGGCACAATCGTCAGAACCCCGGCTGCGGCCAGCGTCGCCCAGTCCATGCCTGCCGCCGAGATCGTGCGCGTCATGGTCGACACGATGGGCTTGGCGTCCACGCTGGTCAGCGTGCGAGCCAGCAGCAACTCGACCCACGAGAACATGAAGCAGAAGAAGGTTGCGACACCCACACCCGCCTTGATCAGCGGCAGGAAGATGGTCAGGAAGAAGCGCGGAAATGAGTAACCATCGATATAAGCGGTCTCGTCGATCTCGCGCGGAATGCCGCTCATGAAGCCCTCCAGAATCCACACTGCCAGCGGCACGTTGAACAGCAAGTGCGCGAGCGCCACCGCGATATGCGTGTCGATCAAACCCAGCGTCGAATAGAGCTGGAAGAAGGGCAGCAGAAACACCGCGGGCGGCGTCATGCGATTCGTCAGCAGCCAGAAGAACACATGCTTGTCGCCAAGGAAGGAGTAGCGCGAGAACGCATAGGCGGCGGGCAGGGCGACGGTGATCGAGATCACCGAATTGATGGCCACGATGATCAGGCTGTTGATATAGCCCGAGTACCACGACGCATCGGTGAAGATGGTCTTGTAGTTGTCCCAGGTGAAATGCTGGGGTAGGAGGCTGAAGCTGGAGAGAATGTCGTCGTTCGTCTTGAAGCTCATATTGACCATCCAGTAGATGGGCAGGAGTGCGAAGACGATGTAGACGATCAGGAAGACCGTGCGCTTTTGAAACCTCGGCTGACTAAGCATGAGCAGCCTCCGACTTGTCCGCCGTGCCGACCCGCTGCATCCAGTTGTAGAGGATGAAGCACAGCAGCAGGATGATCAGAAAGTAGATCAGCGAGAAGGCCGCTGCGGGCCCCAGATCGAACTGCCCGACGGCCTTTTGCGTCAGGTACTGGCTCAGAAAGGTCGTGGCATTGCCGGGCCCGCCGCCGGTCAGCACAAAGGGCTCGGTATAGATCATGAAGCTGTCCATGAAACGCAGCAGCACGGCAATCATCAGCACGCCGCGCATCTTCGGCAGTTGGATGTAGCGGAACACGGCGAACTTCGATGCACCGTCGATGCTCGCCGCCTGGTAGTAGGCGTCGGGTATCGAGCGCAGCCCTGCGTAGCCCAGCAAGGCCACCAGCGGCGTCCAGTGCCATACGTCCATCACCAGCACGGTCAACCAGGCATGCAAGGCGTTGCCGGTGTAGCTGTAGTCAAAACCGAGCTCGGTCAGTGCCATGCCGAGCAGGCCGATGTCGGCGCGGCCGAAGATCTGCCAGATCGTGCCGACCACATTCCAGGGGATCAGCAGCGACAAGGCGACGATCACCAGCACGGCCGACGACTTCCAGCCCTTTGACGGCATGGACAGTGCAAGCAGCACGCCGAGCGGAATTTCCAGCACCAGCACCGAGAACGAAAACACCATCTGACGCCACAGCGCCTCGTGCAGATCCTGGTCGCGCATCACGGCGGCAAACCACTCGGTGCCGACGAACACGCGACGCTCGGGCGAGATGATGTCCTGCACCGAGTAGTTGACAACCGTCATCAAGGGCAGGATGGCCGAGAACGCCACGCACAGAAAGACCGGCAGGATCAACCACCAGGCTTTCTGATTGACGGGCTTTACGGTGATGCTCATGCCAGCAACTCCTCATTCTTGTAAAAGCAGGTCTGAGCCCCCAGCACCTGAAGCCAGACCTGTTCTCCGGCGCGCGGTCTTGGCTGTTCCGGCGTGAGTCGGGCTTTCAGAAGATGGCTGCCAATGAGCGCCGTCACCAATACATAGGTGCCGATGTCTTGCACCTGGGTCACCTGCGCCGCCAGGGCGCCGGCCGTGCCAGGGTCGACCAGGTGCAAGTACTCGGGGCGGATGCCGAGCTTCAGATCGCCATTGGGCAATTTGAGGTCCGCATTAAGGGTCAGGTCTTGCCCGGCAAGCGTCAATGCATTGCCCGAGACTGCGGCGGGCAGGAAGTTCATGCCTGGCGAGCCGATGAAGTGACCGACAAAGCTGTGCTGCGGACGCTCGAACAGCGCCTCGGCACTGCCAATCTGCACTGCGCGGCCGCGCGTCATCACCACCACCTGCTCGGCGAATGTCAAAGCTTCCACCTGGTCGTGCGTGACGTAGATCAGCGTCAGCTTGAGTTCATGGTGAATCTGCTTGAGCTTGCGCCGCAACTGCCACTTGAGGTGCGGATCGATCACGGTCAACGGTTCGTCGAACAGCACGGCCGACACGTCGGATCGCACCAGGCCGCGGCCCAGACTGATCTTCTGCTTTGCGTCGGCCGACAGATTGGCGGCGCGCTGGTCAAGCTGCGCGCTCAACTCCAGCATCTCGGCAATCACGCCGACGCGCTGTTTGATCTGGGCTTGCGGCACCCTGCGATTGCGCAGCGGGAAGGCCAGGTTTTCCGCCACGGTCATCGTGTCGTAGATGACCGGGAACTGGAATACCTGCGCGATATTGCGAGCCTGCGGTGAAGCGTGCGTAAGGTCGACGCCGTCGAACTTGACCGTGCCGCTCGATGGCCGCAGCAGACCCGACATGATGTTGAGCATGGTGGTCTTGCCGCAGCCCGAAGGGCCCAGCAGCGCATAGGCACCGCCGTCGGCGAAGCTCATCTTCAAGGGCAGCAGTGCGTAGTCTTCGTCCCGCTGCGGATTGGCGCCATAAGCATGTGCGATGTCGAGGTCTATGCGTGCCATCAACGTGCTCCCACCTGTTTGGGCGCCAGCAGCAGGTCGCCCTTGGCATCGAAGGCATAGACCTGCGCCGGGTTGAGGTGCAAGGTCAAGCTTGCGCCAAGATCGAAGAAGTGCACGCCGGTCAGCTGGGCCACGAGCTCGCCCACTGACGTGGACAGATGCACAAAAGTGTCCGACCCCGAAATCTCGGCCAGTTCTACCTGGCCCGTCAGCGACAAGTCACCTGGCTCGGGTCTCAGGCGCAGCGCGTTGGAGCGAACGCCAAGGGTCAGGTCTGGCGTGCTCGTGGGAAGAGCGCCAATATTGAGCATGGCCCCCGACTTCAGCACCACGCCATCAGCTTGGAGCGAGGCGCTCAGCAAGTTCATCGGCGGGTCGCTGAAGGCGCGCGCCACGCGCAGTGATTTCGGGAAATGGAAGACTTCGGCCGTGGGACCGTACTGAAGCAACTCGCCAGCGTCCATGACTGCCGTGTAGCCGCCGAGCAGCAAGGCTTCGCTGGGCTCTGTGGTGGCATAGACCACGGTCGCGTCGCCGGCGGCGAAGAGCTGGGAGAGCTCCTCGCGCAGCTCTTCGCGCAGCTTGTAGTCGAGGTTCACCAAGGGTTCGTCGAGCAGGATCAGCGGCGCAGCCTTGGCCAGCGCGCGGGCCAGGGCCACGCGTTGTTGCTGACCGCCGGACAACTCGGCCGGGTAGCGGTCCAGAAACATCTCGATGTGCAGCTTCGTCGCCAATTCCTGTACGCGGTCGGAAATGTTGGGTTCACGCCTGAGCTTCAGCGGCGAGGCAATGTTGTCGGCCACCGTCATCGACGGATAGTTGATGAACTGCTGATAGACCATGGCGACATTGCGTGTGCGCACCGGCATGCCTGTGACGTCGATGCTATCGACGCTGACCTTGCCAAGACTGGGCGCATCAAGACCCGCCATGATGCGCATCAGGCTGGTCTTGCCCGCCTGTGTGGCGCCGAGCAACACGGTCACCGATCCAGGCACGGGGTCCAGGCTCATTTCGTAGAGCCAGTTCGCCGCGCCGACCTTCTTGCTGATACCTTGCAGACTTAGAAGCATGTCGATTGCACAAGCCGGTTCAGGCGGCTCTTCCTTGCTTTGAATGAATCCATTGCGCCACCGCCGCTCGCTGCGTCTCGCTCAGGTGCAGGCCCAGCTTGGAGCGGCGCCACAGCACGTCGTCGGCACTGACCGCCCATTCCTCACGCTGCAGGTAGCGCAGTTCGGCTTCGTACAGGCCTGGGGCCACCTCTTGCCCCAGCGCCGCCAGATTGTTCGCTTGCGCCAGCACGATCTCGATGCGGGCGCCGTAGGCGCGAGCCAGCCGGTCGGCCAGCGTCGCGCTCAGCCATGGATAGCGTGTGCGCACGGCGCCGACGAAACGCTCGAAGTCGCCGCCCGGGTCGGCGCGACGGGCACGAGACGCGCCTATCCATGCCGACAAATCGCCGCCGGGCAGGTGGGCGCCTCGTGTCCACGCCGCGCGACGCTGCCCCAGCATCTCGCCGAGCAGGTCTGAAGCATCCTCGGCCAGTTTTCGGAAGGTGGTGATCTTGCCGCCCCACACGCTCAACAAGGGCGCGCCATCGTGGTTGGCTTCGAGCAGGTAGTCGCGCGTCACTGCCGAGGGGTCGCCCGCCTCGTCTTCCAGCAAGGGGCGCACGCCGGCATAGCTCCACACCACATCGGCGTCGGTCACCGGGCGCTTGAAATAGCGCGAGGCCTGCTCGCACAAATAGCGCTGTTCATCGGGCGTGATGCGAGCCGTTCCCGGTTCGCCCTGCAGTTCGACATCGGTGGTGCCGATCAGCGTGAAATCGCGCTCGAACGGAATCGCAAAGATGATGCGCTTGTCGGGGTTCTGGAAGATGTAGGCATGATCGTGTTCGAAGCACTTGCGCACCACGATATGGCTGCCCTTCACCAGCCGCAGGCTCCGGGTGGCCAAAGCTTCGCCATGCGCAGGCCGGGCCACGCCGCGCAGGAACGCCTCCGCCCAGGGGCCCGCGGCGTTCACCAGCGCGCGTGCTCGCACCACCGTCTGCACGCCTTGCGCGTCTTGCAAGGTGGCGGTCCAGCCCTGTGCGTCGCGCTGCGCATGCACGCAAGACGTGCGTGTCAGGATGGTGGCGCCACGGGCTTGCGCATCCAGCGCGTTGAGCACCACCAGTCGCGCGTCGTCGACCCAGCCGTCCGAGTATTCGAAGCCACGCCGGTAGTGCGCCTTGAGCGGCGCGCCCAGCGGGCTCGCGCTCAAATCGACGATGTTTGATCCGGGCAGCAACTCGCGCCGCGCCAGGTGGTCGTAGAAGAACAAGCCCAGGCGGATGAACCAGGCCGGGCGCATCGCTTCATCGTGCGGCATCACGAAACGCAGCGGCCACATGATGTGCGGTGCGCTTCTGAGCAGCACCTCGCGCTCCTGCAGTGCCTTGCGCACCAGCGAGAACTCGTAGTACTCCAGATAGCGCAGCCCGCCGTGGATCAGCTTGGTCGATGAAGACGATGTATGCGCGGCCAAGTCGTCGCGCTCGACCAGCAAGACCTTCCAGCCGCGCCCCGCCATATCGCGCGCAATGCCAGCGCCATTGATGCCGCCGCCGACAACCAATAGGTCGTAAGCGGCTTGTTCGACAGGGGTGTCGGAGTGGTCTGACGAATGGGCTAAAGGGTCTTTCAAGACGGGCTTCCTGAGCGCGGAATGGCTAATTTTCTCTTGTTGGTGTTCCTTTATAGCGCGAATGCGAGCGTCATATGGCATGGAATACCCGCGTATGTGTTCGTTTCGGTTCGGTTTAGGCTAGTTTCCAGCAGCCTAAGGCTGGCCCTAAACTTCAGACCATGACTCCAAATCCTCGACAAAACGACTTGCTGCTGGAGGTGCGCGCGCGCGGTGCGATCAGCGTTGAAGCGCTGGCGGAAAAGTTCGGCGTGACCTTGCAAACCGTGCGTCGCGATGTGCAGCGCCTGGCCGAAGCGGGCCTGGTGGCGCGCTTCCACGGTGGCGTGAGGGTCCCTGCCAGCACCACCGAAAACATTGCCTATCGACAGCGTCAGGCCTTGCAGGCAGATGGCAAGGCGCGTATCGCCAAGGCCATTGCATCTCGCATTCCAGCGGGCAGCTCGTTGATACTCAATTTGGGTACGACGACCGAGGCGGTGGCCAGGGCCCTGCTGCTGCACAAGGGTTTGAGGGTCATCACCAACAATCTGAATGTCGCCATGATCCTGGCCGACAACCCCGACTGCGAATTGGTGATGGTCGGTGGCATGGTGCGCAGCCGTGACCGCGGCGTGGTGGGCGAGGCGGCGGTCGATTTCATACGCCAGTTCAAGGTGGACATCGGTTTGATCGGTATTTCGGGGATCGAATCTGACGGTACCCTGCGGGATTTTGATTACCGCGAAGTGATGGTGGCGCGTGCCATCGTCGAACATTCGCGTCAGGTCTGGCTGGCGACAGACCACAGCAAGTTCAACCGGCCCGCCATGGCGGAGGTGGGTCGCTTGCAACAGATCGACATGCTCATCACCGACGCGCCTCCACCCGAACCCTTCAGCGTGCTGCTGAATGAAGCGGGTGTCGAGCTCGTGATTGCCGACTGAGAGGGAACGCTCATGAACTATCTGCTCGCCCTGGACCAGGGCACCACCAGTTCGCGCAGCATCGTGTTCGACGAAAGCGGCCAAATCGTCGCGATGGCGCAGCGCGAATTCCGTCAGATCTTTCCGCAGCCCGGCTGGGTCGAGCACGACGCGATGGAGATCTGGGACAGCCAGCTCGCCACCGCACGCGAGGTGCTGGCCAAGGCCGGACTCAAGGCGACCGACATCAAGGCGATTGGCATCACCAACCAGCGCGAATCGACGCTGGTCTGGAATCGCCGCACCGGACGGCCCATATACAACGTGATCGTCTGGCAGGACCGCCGAGCCGAGCCCGCCTGCGCGCAACTCAGAGAGCAAGGCCTGACCCCACTGGTGCAGCAAAAAACCGGCCTGGTCATCGATGCCTATTTCTCGGGCACCAAGCTCAAGTGGATTCTCAACCATGTGCCCGGGGCACGCGCTCAGGCGGAGCGTGGCGAGCTGGCCTTTGGCACCATCGACGCTTGGCTGGTATGGCAGCTCACGAATGGCGCCGTGCACGCCACCGACGTCAGCAATGCCTCGCGCACCATGCTGTTCAATGTGCACCGCAACGAATGGGACGATGAGTTGCTGGCTGCGCTCGATATCCCGCGCGAGTTGTTGCCTGCGGTGTACCCGTCGGCGCACCGATTCGGTGACGTCAGCGCCGAGCACTTGGGTGCGTCAATCGTCATCGGTGGCATTGCCGGTGATCAGCAGTCGGCACTGTTCGGTCAAGGCTGCTTCAAGGCCGGCATGGCCAAGAACACCTATGGCACGGGCTGCTTCATGCTGATGCACACGGGCGAGCAGTTCCAGACCTCGGGCAACGGACTCATCACCACCAGTGCGGCGCAAACCTCGGGCCGACCCGAATTCGCATTGGAGGGAAGCGTCTTCATCGGCGGCGCGGTGGTGCAATGGCTGCGCGATGGTTTGCACGCGATTCAATCGAGCGGCGAGGTGCAAGCGCTGGCCGAGAGCGTGCCTGACGCCGGCGGCGTGATGTTCGTGCCGGCCTTCACTGGCTTGGGCGCACCGTACTGGAATGCCGAGGCGCGTGGCGCCATCGTCGGCCTGACGCGCGGCAGCAGCGTCGCGCACATCGCCCGCGCGGCGCTGGAAAGCATCGCGTTTCAAAGCGCTGCCTTGCTGCAGGCGATGAGCCGCGACGCAGTCGATGCTGGCGGCGCCACGGTGAGTGAGTTGCGCGTCGACGGCGGTGCTTGCGTCAACAATCTGCTGATGCAGTTCCAGGCCGATCTGCTCGGTATTCCGGTGGTGCGCCCCAAGGTGATAGAAACCACTGCACTGGGAGCGGCTTATCTGGCCGGCCTCACCAGCGGCGTATACGGCAGCCTCGATCAACTCAGTCAGCACTGGCAAGCCGAGCGCGTGTTCCATCCGACCATGCCGCGCGAGCGGGCACAGCAGCTGATGCTTCAGTGGGAGCGCGCGGTCAGGCAAAGCACGGCGATGTGAGCGAGGGATTGCTCGCTAACCGTCTGCCTACATACGAAACTCGCTGACAAGGGCTGACAAGCGCTGAGCCTGTTCTTTCAGACTTTCTGCCGCAGCCGCACTTTGCTCTACTAGCGCGGAGTTTTGCTGCGTCAATTGGTCAAGATTCGTCACAGCAGCATTGATCTGCACGATGCCGTCGCGCTCTTCGTCGGCGACCGACGCAATCTCGCCAATTACTTCCGAGACGCGCTGGACACTGGCGACGATGTCTTCAATCCTGTTGCCGGCGTCCGTCACGAGCTTCGCACCTGCGTCGGCGTGTTCAGCGGACGTGCCAATCAAGGCAGCAATTTCCTTGGCGGCCACCGCAGAACGTTGCGCCAGCCCGCGAACCTCGCTGGCAACCACCGCAAAGCCGCGGCCCTGATCGCCGGCACGGGCGGCCTCTACAGCAGCATTGAGCGCCAGGATATTGGTCTGGAACGCAATGCTGTCGATGACGCCGATGATGTCCGAGATTTTCTTGGATGAGGTGTTGATGGCGCTCATTGTCGAGACGACCCGGCCAAAGACTTCACCGCCTTTGGTCGCGGACCCCTGCGCCGAAGCGGCCAGGTCGGTCGCCTTGTGCGCGGCGTCGGCGGTTTGTCTGACGGTGCTGGTGAGTTCCTCCAGCGACGCGGCGGTCTGCTCAAGACTCGATGCGGCTTGCTCGGTACGCGAAGACAAGTCGAGATTGCCCGAGGCGATCTCGGTCGAGGCGGTCGAGATGCTGTCGATGCTGGTTCGCATCTGCCCCACCAAGCGCCGCAACGATTCTTGCATCGCGGCCAGTTCGCCCATCAAACCCTGGCGTCCATGAATCTCGCCAGACAAGACTCCGGAGGCGACGCGACGCAGGCCTGCCCGGGCTTCGTCGGGTTCGCCGCCTAGCTCGTAGCGCACGGTCCGCTTGCTGATGATGGTGAAGACTGCGGACGCCAGCAAAGCCACCAATGAAAGGGCGATGGCGATCAGCGTGACGCGCTGAGACGCAGCTTGTGTTTGTTCGTGCGCTGCCGCAGAGCTGGCTTGGGCATTCTTGCGTTGTTCGAGAATCGCACTTCTGAGCTTGCGCCAAGCAGGGGTTTCGTCACTATTGAGCGTTCGCATTGCCGTCGATGCATCCGACTTGGCAAGCTCGAGCACCTTGGCCTGCGCCGTTGCATGAGCCTCGCGCAAACCGACCAAGGTCTGAAGCTTGGCCTTTTCCTCGGAGCCCACAGCCGCATTCAGCGTGTCCTGATACGCCGCGTCGTAGTCCTTGCGCGCCGCATCCAGATTTTCGTAAGCCTTGGCATTGGCCGGGTCCATCACGATATTGCGCAGCGCCTGCCCCATTTGCAGACCTTGCGCGTACATTTCGGCCAGCCCGTTGGCTACCTTTTGTTCGGTGGCGAGATAGTGGTCAAAGCTGGCGCGGGTGCTCACCAAACCCCAAAGACCGGTGCCAACCGCAGCGATGAACAAGCAGGCTGGCACGATGGCGAACAAGGTCAATCTGGCGCTGAATTTCATGACGCGAGTCCTCCGGGCAACTGGTCCGCAGACTTTTACACCTTCATGGAATCTGGAGGAAGCCTTTTCTCAAAAGATTCTGGCTTTGGTGCTGTTTTACGCAAGACTCTGAAATACTTGGCGCGCTTGCCGCTCAAGCGTTCATGACCAAGCTCGGAGGTGCAGATCGCCGCTTCGGCGGAGGCGGCGATCTGATCCGGTTTACGTGAACTCGAAGCTGGGCGACACTGGCATCCGAGGACGCTTGCCAATCCCTATCAACAGGCAAGGGCGGCGAGTTGTGACAGCGAGCGAATCCAGGAGAACGTCGGTGGTGGTCGGAGTACAGGCAGAGTTACAGCATGTTGGACCGGTGGCCGGCCTCAGCGAAGAGTTCTCGCTGACCGAGGCGCTGGTCAGCTCACGCAGCAATGTTTCGCCCAAGCGTTTGTTTGAGCCGGCCCCGACGCCGGAGCAGTTGCGCGAACTGCTGATGCTGGCGGCGGCCGCGCCCGACCATGGCATGTTGACGCCATGGCGCTTTGTCGTCGTCCCGCTTGAGAAGCGGCATCTGCTCGCCGAAGTGTTCGGACTGGCCTTGGTGGACCGCGATGCCGGCGCCAGCGCCGAGCAAATCGAACAGGCGCGCGAAAAGGCCTACCGTGCACCGCTGTTGATGGTGGCGGTGGCCTGCTTGGGGCCGCGCGAACCCGACATACCTGCGCTGGAGCGCATGGTGTCCATGGGTGCGGCGATCCAGAATCTGCTGCTGGGCGCACATGCACTGGGCTTTGGCGCGGGCTTGACCAGCGGTCAGGCGATGAGCTCGACGCGGCTGCGTGAGCTGCTGCACTTGACCGAAGGCGAGAGTGCGGTGTGCTGCGTCAACATCGGCACGGTCAGCAAGCGCAAGCCGGCACAACGCGTGCGCCCCGATCCGAGCACGTTCACGTCCAGCCTGTAGCCAGACGCAAGTCAGACCGGGCGGGCGTGTTCGAGCACGAAGTCGGCGATGGTGGCGATGTCGGACAAATCCAGCCAGGCCGGCAGATCCGAATTAGTCGCCTGCGATGACTCAGTGCGAGGGCCGTCCGAAGCGATGCCGACAATGCCCGGCCAGTGTGGCCAGAGCGTGGCCGGGCCGAGCGTGGTTCGCCACACTTCGAGCTTCTGAAAATCGCCATGCTTGAAGCCCTCGATCAGCACCAGGTCGCATTGCTGCAAGCGGCCGATCAAGTAGTCGAGCGGCGGTTCGGCATCGTCGCGCAATTCGTGCATCAAGGCCCAGCGGTCATTGCCCAGCAACAGCACCTCGCTGCAACCGGCCTCGCGCAGGCGGTACGAATCCTTGCCAGGGCGGTCGATGTCGATCGATTTGTGGCTGTGCTTGATCAGCGAGACACGCAAACCGCGCGATCTGAGTTCGGGCACCAGACGCTCGATCAGCGTGGTCTTGCCCATGCCGGAGTGACCGGCGATTCCGAATACTTTCATGGGCAGCGATGATCGCAGATCTCAAGTCGTTTCGTTGCGACGCACACCGGATTCGACCGAACAAGCCGGGCCGAAGGGTTCACGCACCAGTTGCAGCGTGACATGTCCGATATGAAAGTGCGCTTGCAGTTGCTGCGTGGCTTCATGCAAGAACGCATCGTCGGCCGGCATTGGCGCCATCACCAACTGCGCGGTCAACGCGTTGTGCGAGGTGCCGATGGCCCAGACATGCAGGTCGTGCACCGCGCTCACGCCCGGCAGGTTCAATAGCATCTGGCGCACGGCGATCAGGTCGATGTGCTCGGGAACGCCATCAAACAGCAGGTGCAGCGATTGCCGGAACAGGGTCCAGGTGCCGACCACGATGACGGCGGCGATGATGAGGCTCATGACCGGGTCGAGCCATGACCAGCCCTGCCACAGGTACAGCGCGCCACCAATCACCACGCCCAGCGACACCAGCGCGTCGGCGGCCATGTGCAGAAATGCGCCGCGGATGTTCAGGTCGTGCTCGCGACCGCGCATGAACAGCAAGGCCGTGGCCGTGTTGATCACGATGCCGACGCCGGCCACCGCGATGATGGTCCAGCCCTCGGTGGCCTCGGGCGATTGCAGTCGATGCGCGGCCTCCCAGCCAAGCGACCCCATCGCCACCAGCAGCAGCAAGGCATTGGCGAAGGCGGCCAAGATGGAGGCCCGCTGCCAGCCATAGGTGTGGCGCGCATCGGGCCGCAGCTTGCCCGCCAGCGCGCCGCCCCAGGCCAGCACCAGCCCGGCCACATCGCTGAGGTTGTGGCCGGCGTCGGCCAGCAGTGCCAGCGAGTTGACCTTCCAACCGTAATAGCCCTCGACCGCAACAAATGCGATGTTGAGCAAGATGCCCAGTGCGAAAGCCTGGTTGAAGTCCGCGCTGGCATGGCCGTGGCCATGGTCATGATGGTGATCGGCGCTCATGCCGAC
>Ga0315270_10000041_pt1 | contig 64147 bp, 57 predicted proteins | sample C1_bottom_MG_FD_204932 | JGI IMG/M metagenome (GOLD analysis project Ga0315270, IMG submission 204932) | Sediment microbial communities from Yellowstone Lake, YNP, Wyoming, USA - C1_bottom | ecosystem: Environmental > Aquatic > Freshwater > Lake > Sediment | place: USA: Wyoming | collected... | reverse complement strand
TTGCGGTCAGTCACTCGGAAACGGGCGCCCATGCTACATCTGATGCGTCAAACTCGCCTTAGGTTCAATACTGGCGCGGGTTTGATTCACAAATTTGATGTCGCCAGGTTGTGCGACAGGCTCCACGACATGTCAGTTTGTCTCGCGTATCGGCGGAGCCGATGCCGAGAAGACGCGAAGAAGGAATTATTTTTCTAACTCAGCGCGGCTACGCAACCACCAGATGGGTCGGAATCCACCACCGCGCTGAGCAGGCCGGAGCCTAGTTCTCGGTCTCGACGACCTTCTCCAGCGCCTTGTGCTCTTCCACGAAGAAGTCCATGGCCTTCTTCAACGAGTCCTTCATGGAGACCTTGGGCTCGAAACCGAAGGTGCTCTGCATGCGCTTGATGCTGGGGGTGCGGCGGGCCACGTCCTGGTAGCCCTTGCCGTAGAAGTCGCCGCTCCCGGTCTCCACGGTGCGGCCTTCGGGGATGCCGCGCTCGATGCGGAAGGGATGGTCCTTCCAGATGGCGATCATCTGCTCGGCGATTTCCCGCACGCTGAAGTCGTTCTTGGGGTTGCCGATGTTGAAGATCTGGCCATCGGCCTTGCCGCCCTCGTTGCGCAGGACGGCCATGAGGCCATCCATGGCGTCGGCCACGTCGATGAAGCAGCGGCGAGCCGTGCCGCCGTCCACCAGCTGCAAGGGCTCGCCGTTGAACAGGTTCCAGCTGAACTGGGTCACCAGTCGGCTACTGCCCTCCTTGGCGGTGTTGAGGCTGTCGAGTTTGGGGCCCATCCAGTTGAAGGGGCGGAACAGCGTGAACTTCAGGCCCTGCTGGAAGCCATAGGCCCAGATCACGCGGTCCAGCAGCTGCTTGCTGGTGCTGTAGATCCAGCGGTTCATGGGGATGGGGCCCGTCACCAGCGGGGATTCGTACTCGTCGAACTCCGCGTCAGGACACATGCCATAGACTTCGGACGTGCTGGGGAACACCACGCGTTTCTTGTACTTCACGCACTGGCGCACCACGCGGAGGTTCTCCTCAAAGTCCAGCTCAAAGACGCGCAGGGGGTCCGTCACGTAGACCTTGGGGGTGGCGATGGCCACCAGGGGCAGCACCACGTCGCACTTCTTGATGTGGTATTCGATCCACTCCTTGGAGATGGTCACGTCCCCCTCCACGAAGTGGAAGCGGGGGTTGGCCAGATGCTCGGACACCTTGTGGGCGCCCAGATCCAGGCCGTAGACCTCCCAATCCGTGTCCAGCATGATGCGGTCCACCAGATGGGAACCGATGAAGCCATTGACACCGAGGATGAGGACTTTCACAGGGACTCCTTGCGCAAACGCTTCAGTCTAACCGCTTGGCGGCAGAGGGTCAGCAGGCGATTACCGCAGCCATCCTTTGCGCCTGAACCAGGCCCAGATGGCCAGGGCCGTGAGGACCATGGCGCCAATCACGAGGGGATAGCCGAGTCGGTGCTCCAACTCGGGCATCCGCTTGAAGTTCATGCCGTAGACACCTGCGATGAAGGTGAGCGGCAGGAAGAAAGCACTGAAGATCGTGAGCACACGCATGACCTCGTTGGTGCGCTGGCTGGCGAGGTTGATCTCCAGGTTCATCAAGTGGGTGGCGTTTTCCAGCAGCTCGTCCGCCCATGTGTGCAGGCGATCGGCCTCCTCCACCACATCCGCCAGCAGCCCCTGATCGTCCCGCGCCTGTTCCTTCAGTGGGCCCAGGGCCGTCGTGATACGCCCCAGGGTCCGCCTGATGACAGCGCAACGGCGCTTGAGCCCATAGATCTGCTTGATGCCCAGGTGCGGGACTTTGCGATTGAAGAGGGTCGCCTCGATCCGATCGAGCTTGTCCTCACTCTCCTTCAACGGTTCGTCGAAGGACTTCACGGCCCTCGCACAAAGGGACAGGACCAGCTGTTCCGGACGGATGGCCGCTCCTCCCGCCGCCTGCTGCGCCGCCTCGGTGAAGAAGGGCTGCTCCCGTCGGTGGACAGTGATGATGGCGCCCTCCATCATCAGCACCACCAAGCGGCGGGTCATGGCCTGGATGGTGTCGCCCCGCTTGGCCACCTCGTCGTAGGCGCGGAGGATGAGCAATTGCTGGCCCGGCAGGCGCTCGAACTTAGGTAGGTGAGGCTGGTTGAGGAGGTCACGCACGGCCGCCGGATGGAGGCCGTAGCGCCCGGCCACCTCCGCCATCTCGGCGATCGTAGGATCGACCAGGTCCACCCAGGTGAACGTGGATCCCTCAGGAAGGGGCAGGTTCCTCAGCATCAGGGGACCCGGCACACCGCGCAGGTGCCGCGGATCTGGATCTGTTTGGCGAAGAGGACCCGCAGGCCGAACCCCTCCTGCGCGGACGACCGCGCAGGAACATGCTGATTCACCTGAAAACGGAACGCTTCGACCATGGGTGCCTCCAGGTCACTCCGACTTCAACGATCGCGTCATCAGCCGCCGCACAGCTTCTTCGGGACGCTCGCCATTGAGGAGGCGCTGTACTTCGGCGGCGATGGGCAGGTCAAGACCGTGCGCCTTGGCCAGAGCCAGGGCCGCCTCGGTGGTGAACATGCCTTCGATCACCTGGCCACCCAGGGCATTCCTGGCCGCATCCACGCTGTTCCCCTTCCCCACCAGCTCACCGAAGGTGCGGTTGCGGCTTTGCGGTCCCGTGGCCGTGAGCAGCAGATCGCCCATGCCCGCGAGACCCATGACGGTGGAGGGCTGGCCACCCAGCACTTCCACCAAGCGGGCCATCTCGGCCAACCCCCGGGTGATGAGGGCCGCACGGGCGTTGTAGCCCAGCTTCAGGCCATCCACCAGACCCGCGGCGATGGCGAGCACGTTCTTGAGGGCACCGCAGAGTTCGGTGCCCAGGACATCGCGGCTGAGATAGATGCGTAATTTTTCAGAAGAGAGCTGAGCCTGGAGGGCCTTGGCGCGGTCATCGGAGACCGTGGGCGGCAGGGCCAGCACGATGGCGGAGGGCACGCCCCGGGAGACCTCGTCGGCGAAGGTGGGCCCGGACAACGCGCCCACAGGCACATCCAGCACGCCCGTCAGGGCCTGGGAGAGCGTCTGGTGGGTGCTCTGGAGGATGCCCTTGCTCACATGGACCACCAGCTCGGGGGCCTTGGGCGCCTTCGGGCGCAGGCTGCGCCAGGCCTCGGGCGTCACCTGCGTCGGCATGGCGGAGATCCAGAGGGGGGCAGCGAGGGCTTCGGTCGGATCGTCCGAGGTTTGAAGCCCCGCCGGGAATTCGACATCCTTCAGGCGCAAATGCCGCCGCGTGGCGGCCATCTGGGCCATCTCGTCGGGAAAGCTGCCCCAGAGCGCCACCTTCGCGCCGGTCCGAGCCCAGGTGATGGCCAGGGCCGTACCCCAGGCGCCGGAGCCGAAGACGCCGATGTCAGCCCTGGACATGGGCATCCTCCTTCTTCGCGCCCCAGAGCTTGGATTCCGTGCCCTCCTGGAGCCGTTTAATGTTTTCGCGGTGCTTCCAGATCACGAGGGCCACCAGAACCAGCCAGGGGAAGAGTTGCGCCGATTTAAGGGGGCCGAAAAGGCTGAAGTGGGCCATCAGCAGTGGCACTGGCACCATGGCCGCGGCCAGGATGCTGCCCAGGCTCACATGGCGCGTGAGCCACAGAACCAGGATGAAGGTGCCCAAGGGGAGGACCATCAACTGAGGTTCAGCTGCGAGGATCACGCCCAGGGCCGTGGCCACGCCCTTGCCGCCCTGGAGCTTTAGCCAGGGCGTGAAGACGTGGCCCAGCACCGCGGCCAACGCCATGAGGGCGAGCAGATCGGGACTCAGCCCGGCCTTCTTCGCCAGGAAGATGGGCAGAAAGCCCTTGGCGATATCCAGCAACAGGGTGACGACGCCCAGGGCCTTGCCGCCCACCCGGCTCACGTTGGTGGCGCCGATGTTGCCGCTGCCATGGGCGCGGACATCCCCCTTCCCCGCCAGCTTCACCAGCAGGAGACCGAAGGGGATGCTGCCGCAAAGGAAGGCAACGAGGCACCAGAGGACCGGGGAAGGCGCGAGCGATGGCATGGACGCAGTGTATCAGCCGTTCCGGATGGTCCGCCGCAGCAGGTCCAGGGCCGAAGCCATGCCCCGGAGCTGTACGTCCGCACGGTCGCCCGGCAAGGTGAAAGCCTTGGCTTCGGTGCCATCCGGACCCGCCAGGGCGATGAACACGGCACCCAGGGGCGCGCCACCCTCGGCACCGGGACCGGCGTTGCCCGTGAGACCAAGGCCCCAAGTGGCCCCAAGCTTGGTTCGCACCGCTTCCGCCAGGGCTCGGCTGGTGGCTTCGGATACGGTGCCGTCCTGCGCCAGGCACCCGGGATCCAGGCCCAGGAGGGCGGTCTTGGCCGTGGCGGAGTAGACCGTAGCACCGCCGAGAAACACTTCGCTGGCACCCGGGATGGCCGTGAGCCTAGCCGCCAGCAGGCCGCCGGTCATGCTTTCAGCCGCGGCAAGGGTCTCGCCGCGGGCTTTCAGGCGCGCCAGCACCGCATCCTCCAGGTTCTTGTCTCCCACGCCCACAAGGTCGTCGCCCAGCACCGGGAGGAAATCGGTCCTGGCCGCCTCCAGCGCCGCGGGATCAGACCCGCGGGCCAGCAGCTCCACCTGGGTGAGGCTGGCAAGGATAGTCCAGTCCAGGTGGCCGTGCCGTTCGCGGACCTCGCGGGTGCGCTCGTCCAGGGTGCTCTCGGGCACCCCGGCCACCACCATGCGCAGCGTGTGGACAGGCTCGCCAGCCCCGGCGCGCAGGCGGGGCTCCACCTGCTCCTCCCACATGCGCTTCATCTCCCGGGGCACCCCCGGCAGCATCACGACGCGCACGCCGGGATGCCCCGGAGGGTCCTGCCACCACACACCGGGAGCGGTCCCCACCGGGTTGCGCAGGGCTTCCGCGCCCACGGGCAGCAGCGCCTGCTTGAAGTTGGAGGCGGGAGGCACCCGCTTCCGCGCCGCATAGAAAGCCAGCATATCCTCGCGGCTCCGGGCGTCCTCGCGCAGCTCCGTGCCCACGACCTCCGCGAAGCACTCCTTGGTGAAGTCGTCGAAGGTGGGCCCCAGGCCGCCCGTGATGAGGATGAGATCGGACCGGTTCAGAGCCTCGCGGAAGAGAGCCGCCAAGTTCTCCCGGCTGTCCCCCACGGCGGTCTTGCGGTGGAAGGCCAGGCCCAGCGAGGCGAGGCGCTCGCCCAGCCACACGGAATTGGTGTCCAGCCGTCGCGTGGTGAGCAGCTCGGTCCCGATGGCGATGCATTCGATGCGCATGAAAGAAATGGAACCACGATGACGGTGAAAGCTCAACGCAGGTCAGGATTCCAGCCACTGCCGCGCCACCCAGCGGCCCGCCCAGATCCCGGCTCCCGTGCCCACCATGCTGAGCACCACCGCGGTGGCGATTCCGACGAGCTCACCCAGGTACCAGCCCACCAGACTGCCCAGGGTGGCGCCGACAAAACCCATGAGCTTTTCCACGAAGACGCCTCCAGGGATCTAGGATGAGGGGATTGCACGAGGTGTTCCCATGATCATCCCGGACCTGGACGACCTGGTACTGGAATCCGACGAAGAGTCCGGCATCCAGGAGCTGGGCCGGCGCTTCCTCGCCCGGGGCCCCTGGACCACGGTGGTCTTCCTTGTGAAGACGAAGACGGATCCGGAAGGCGATTGGGAAGGCCCCTTCCTCTGGCTGCACCGCTACCAGAAGGTGGCCCAGGGCTGGAAGCTGGTGAGCCGCTTCCGCACCACGGAAACCACGCAGCTGGAGAAGCTGGCGGACGCGCTGGAGGGCTGGAAAGGCTACTTCAGCGCGGGCAGGTAGCGTTCCCGGATCACCGTCAGGTGGTGGGCCGCATGGCCCGCCATGATGTAGGGGATGCACCGGGTAGTGATGGCGCGGCCGTTGGTGGTGCCCCGATTCATCCAGGCCGCGTCCGACAGGCTTCGAAAAAGAGCTATGCTAGCGCCGCGGGCGGCGTGCCAGTCCGCGGCCAGATCAGCCATGGTCCGGGCGTCCGCGCGGGCCGCGGTGGCATAGGCGTTCTCTTCGAAACCGGGCAGCGGCGTGGCATCACCCCGGCCCACGCAGAGGCATCGGTAGGCGAAGATGCGGTCGGAATCGCAGAGGTGCTGGAGCAGGTCCTTCAGGCTCCACTTGCCCGGCGCATAGCGGAAACCGCCCTGGGCCTCAGACAGCCGGCCGAAGAGCGTCACCACTTCGTCCAGCTGGCCCTGAAGCTGGGCCAGCACGTCGCTGTCTCCGGCATCGGCAAAGTAGGGCGCATAGGCTTCGGCGTACTCACCGGGAAGAGGTCGCGTGAGGCTCATGGGCCCTCCTTTAGAAAGTCATCACCTTCATGGTGTTCGTGCTGCCCGTCTTCCACAAGGGCAGGCCCATGGTCATGACCACGCGGTCAAGGCTCTTCAATTCATGCTTGGCCACCAGCAGCTCGCGCACCACGGCCACCATCTCGTCGGTGCTGCTGACCCGGGGGATCATCAAGGCTGTCACGCCCCGCAGCAGGCCCATGCGCCTGGCCGTCACCTCGTCCACGGTGGCGCCCAGCACCGGGGTGCGGCCCGCCAGCCGGCTCACCATGCGGGCGGTGCCGCCACCCTCGGTGAAGGCCACGATCCAGCGGGCGTTGATCTCGTCCGCCGTGCGGCAGGCGGCGAAGGCCACGGAGATGTCTGTGCGGGAAAGCACCTTCTCGGCCAGCTCATCCGGCAGCGTGGGGGTGCGCTGCTTCACATTGGCGTCGGCCTCCGCCGCGATGCGGGCCAGCCATTGGACGGCCTCCACGGGATGGGCGCCCGTGGCGCTTTCGGCGCTGAGCATCACGGCGTCGGTGCCGTCCCAGATGGCGTTGGCCACATCGCTGGCCTCGGCCCGGGTGGGTTGGGCGTGTTCGATCATGCTTTCCAGCATCTGGGTGGCGGTGATCACGGGCTTCAGGGCCTTGCGGGCCTCACGGATGATCTGCTTCTGGAGGGTGGGCACGCGCTCCACACCCAGCTCCACCCCCAGGTCGCCGCGGGCCACCATCACCCCCCAGGAAACGTCGAGGATCTCCCCCAGGTGGGACAGAGCCGCGGGGTGCTCGATCTTGGCAATGATGGGCTGGGTGCCGCCCAGGTGCTGGATGATGGCCTGGAGCTGCTGCACATCCGAGGCGCGGCGCACGAAACTCTGGGCGAAGAGATCCACCTCGTGCTCCACGCCCCAGCGGATGTCCGCGTGGTCTTTCTCAGTGAGCGGATCCATGTTGAGTTCCATGCCGATGGGATGGATGCCCTTGCGACCCTTCAACGGTCCGCCGACGAGCACGCGGGCCTTCAGGAGGCCGGCGCCCTTGGCCAGGATCTCCACCGTGATGGCCCCATCGTCCAACAGCCAGCGCTGCCCGGGCTCGGCACCTTCGAACAGCTCGGGGTGGGGCAGCGGGGCGGCCCAGGCCAGCCCGGCCGGGACCTGGCATCCGGGCGCGAAGAAGGCGCCTTCACCGCCCTCCGCCAGATCCAGCGGGGCCTCTAATTCCCCGATCCGCCACTTCGGACCTTGGAGGTCCAGGAATACGGGGATGGATCGCCCGAGTTCCACGGCCAGGGCCCGCACCTTCTGGAGGGCCTCCAACCGGGTGTTGAGGTCCCCGTGACTGGCATTCAGACGCACCGCATCCGCCTCGCGAAGGGATTCCCGCAGCCGATCACCTTGCATCAAGGCGGGCCCCAAGGTCATCACGAGTTTGGTCTTGCGCACGTCATCCCCCATCGCCTGCACAGGCATTCCACACACTTTTCCACAGTCTGCGCCTGCGTTTTGAAGTTGTCACGGGGCTTTCCCTCTTGTCATCGCGGTGCTACCTTCTTGGTCCCGATACGGTTGATGGAGAAGATGGAATGCGCGAAAAGCTGCGTATCCTCGTGGCCGAAATGGTGCGTGGTGGCGTGCCTCTGGAGTTGGCTCGCCGCGAGTTCGAGCGGGTGTACCTGGAGGAGGTGCTGGCGGCCCATGAGGGGAACCACAGCGCCGCGGCCCGGGACCTGGGCATCCACCGGAACACCCTCGCCAAGAAGCTGGAGGCTCCGCCCAGTCGACTCAGGCGTGTGAGCCTCGCCAGCTGACACCACCCCATTGCCCCCGCGCGAAAAATCCGGCTCCGCCGGATTTTTCGTTTCGCATACCAGGCCCGCTTTTCTTTCGACAGGAGGAGCCGGGGCCGGTACAACAGAAGGTTCGGAGGGCTCCATGAAGAAGGTGGCCATCAACGGACTGGGGCGAATCGGGCGGCTGGTGTTGCGGCATCTGATGAAGGTTCCGCATGTCCGGGTGGTGGCGGTGAACGATCTCACCGATGCCGCCACCCTCGCCCACCTCATGAAGTACGACTCGGTCCACGGCCCGGCGGATTTCCCCGTGGCTTCCGACGGAAACTACCTGGTGCTCGACGGTCGGCGAATCCGCGTCTACGCGGAGAAGGATCCCCAGCTCATCCCCTTCGGCGCCCAGGGGGCCCAGGTGGTGCTGGAATGCACCGGGAAATTCACCAAGCGCGACCGGGCCGCGCTCCACCTCCAGGGCAGCGTCACCCACGTGCTGATCAGCGCCCCTTCCGACGATGCGGACCGCACCGTGGTCATGGGCGTGAACGAAACCACACTGGATCTCGCGACCGAGCACGTGATCTCCAATGCCAGTTGCACGACCAACTGCCTGGGCCCCGTTGTGAAGGTGATGGATGAGGCCTTCGGCATCGAGTACGGCTTCATGACCACGGTGCACAGCTACACCAACGACCAGCGCCTGCTCGACCTGCCCCACAAGGACCTCCGCCGGGCCCGGGCCGCGGCCCTCAGCATGATCCCCACCAGCACCGGCGCCGCCAAGGCCATCGGACTGGTGCTGCCCCACCTCAAGGGCCGCCTGGACGGGCTGGCGGTGCGCGTCCCCACTCCCGACGTGAGCATCGTCGACCTCACCGCCACCCTCAAGTCCGACGCCACCATCGAGACCGTGCAGGAAGCCTTCCGGAAGGCGGCCGAAACGGGTCCCCTGGCCCCCTACCTCGAGATCCTCGATGCCGAGCTGGTAAGCGCCGACCTGGTGGGCCGGACCGCCAGTACCCTCTACGATCCCTACCTCACGAAGATCCTGGGGCCACGACTGGTCAAGGTCTTCGCCTGGTACGACAACGAATTCGGCTATTCCGCCCGACTGAAGGATCTCTGCGTGCATGTGCTGGAGCGGATTTAGCCAATGACATGTATTGCCCTGAACGGCCTGGGCCGCATCGGCCGCCTGGTCGTACGTCAGCTGGGGACGTCACGGCCCGGCCTCCTGGGCGCCGTGAACGATCCCGCGCCCCTGGACCAGCTGGTCCATCTGCTCCGGTACGATTCCGTCCACGGTGCCAGCGGCAAACCCATCGGCGGGTTCGTCGAAGGTGGGCAGGATTTCCTCCTCCTGGGCGACCATCGCGTGCCGCTCTTCCATGCCACGGATCCGGGGCAGATCCCCTTCCCGGCTCCCACGCGCCTGGTCGTGGAGGCCAGCGGCCGTTTCACGCGCAGGGATGACGCCGCCCGGCATCTCAAGGATTCCATCTCCCACGTGGTGATCAGCGCCCCCAGTCCCGATGCCGATTTCACGGTCATCGCCCCGGTGAACGGCGCGGAGCTCGATCCAGGCCGCCACCGCGTCATCTCCAACGCCAGCTGCACCGCCCACGCCACCGCGCCCATGCTGAGGATCCTGGACGACGCCTTCGGCCTCGATCACGCGGGCATGAGCACCGTGCACGTGGTCACCAACGATCAGCGCCTCCTGGATCTGCCCCACAAGGACCTTCGCCGCGCCCGCGCCGCCTTCCAGAGCATCATCCCCACCACCTCCAGCGCCTTCGGGGCCCTGCATCGCGCCATGCCCCGCCTGCCCCAGGGCTTCGATGGCGTGGCCCTCCGCGTCCCCACCCTCAGCGTGAACCTGGTGGATGTGGTGGCCACCTTGCGCCGTGATGCAGACGTCGCCGCCCTGAGGGCCGCCTACGAATCCGCCTCCACCAGGCTCTGGAAGGGCATCATCGGTCTCGCCGACCCGCACTCCGTGAGCCGCGATATCACGGGACGCGCCGAAAGCGTGGTCATGGACCTGGACCTGACCATGACGCTGGGCCCCCGCTTCGTGAAGGTCTTCGGCTGGCACGACAATGAGACCGGCTACGCGGCCCGGCTCTGCGAATTGGTGACGGATCTGGCGGGACGGATCTAGAGGCTCCCCGCCGCATACCCAGTGCTGAAGGCCGCCTGGAGGTTGTAGCCGCCCACGGGACCGTCGATATCCAGCAGCTCACCGCAGACGCGCAGGTTCTCCCAGCCGCGCAGGGCCATGGTGCGCGGATCCACGGCAGCCAGATCCACGCCGCCCGCAGCCACCTCGCCCCGGGCCAGAGGCACCGCCTGGGGTTCGCCCAGGGGCAACGCTGTTACAAGGCCCACCAGCGCCTTCCTCGCAGTCTTCGAAAGATCCTTCAGCATGAGGGCCCGGCCTACACCGGCCTCCGCCAGCGATGGATCGACGAGTCGCGCTGGCAGATGCCGCTGAAGCCAGGTGGCTGCCGCCAGTCGCGGATTGGCCTGGGATTCCGCGATGAGCGCCGCGTCCACCCTTTCAGGCGCGTCCAGGAGGGATGCGTAGACGAGCCATGCCGCCCCCTCCCGCCGGGCCCGTTCCGTGGCCTGGCTCAGTTCCAGGGCCGCGGGGCCGCTGATGCCGGCCTTCGTGAAGAGGATGTCCCCCGCGAAGGCGCCCAGCCGGCGGCCCTCGAGCCCCGCGCTCAGCCGTAGCTCGCCTCCCCGCAGGGCCACTCCCTCCCAGGCGGGACGGGGCCGCGCCAAGGGAATGGGCGCCAGGGCCGGGAACCAGGGATGCACGGGTACGCCCAAGGCCTTCAGCCAGCCCAGGACTTCACCCCGGGTACCCGTCTCTGGATAGCTGGCGCCGCCAGTGGCGAGGATGAAAGCATCCGCAACCATGCGTTCCTCACCCACGCGAAGCGCCGCCAGGCGGGGGGCCCCGCCCTCCAGTGCCATCACGCGGGCTCCTATGCGCACGTCCACGCCCGCACGGCGGGCCAGCGCCTCGAAGGCCTCCACCACGGCCGCGGCGCTGCCGGGACGGTCCAGGGGAAACACCCGGCCATTGTCGCGGGTGTACGTCTCCACGCCCTCCCGGCGCAGCAGGTTCAGCACCGCCCCGTTGTCGAAGGCATGCAGGGAGGGCCGCAGGAAGCGCGCCTGATCCACGGGGAAGGCCGCCACCAGGCTCTTCGGGGGTCCCTCATGGGTGATGTTGCACTTGCCGCCGCCGCTGATGCGGAGCTTCACACCCAGGCGGCCATTGGCCTCCAGCAGCGTGACCGCGTGCCCCAGCGAGGCCGCCCGCCAGGCTGCCACCAGCCCGGCCGCACCACCGCCCACCACGATCACGCTCGTCATGGATCCATCATGGCTTAGGAGCTGTCAGCTTCTACAGAGAGCTAAGAACCCCCACTAAAAGATCCCCTTGAAGAACTTCTTGATCTTGCCGCCGCCCTTCTTCCCGCTGGGCTTCTGGAGGCGGATGGGGTCGGGCAGGGCCTTGTGGCGCTCGGGCATGGCGATCCAGGGCTGGTAGCCCACCAGGTGGAGCCGCAACTGGTGGCTACCTTCGCCAGGCACGTCCAAAGCCATGGGGGCATGCCCTTTCGATACCCCGTCCAGGAAGATCTCGGCGCCTGGCGGCTCGCTGGCCACCTGGATCTTGAAAGGCGCGGGCCGGAGGCGCAGGGCCAGATCCTTGTCCTCTGCTTTCAGGCGGTAGTTGAGGGGCACGTAGTCCGGCTTTTCCAGGTGCAGCAGATCCGCCCTGCCCTTCACCACCACCTGGCGCAGCGGCGTGCGACCCAGCGAGGTTCCATCCAGGAACACCTCAGCGCCGCCTGGCCTCGATTCGATGGACAGCACCCGGCTGGACTCAGGCCGAAGGACGAGGAACCCGAGAACCAGGACCGCCAGGAGGGCGCTCCCGCCCCAGAGCCAGCGGGTCCGCGGGGAGGCATCCGCGACCGCGCGCTCGATCCGCAGGATGCCAGTGGCCTTCACCGGCGCCGTGGAGGCCAGCTGGGCGAGGTGGGCTGCGCGGTGCTCCGGCTCCAGGGGAAGGGCTTCGATCAAGGCCCTGAGGAAAGATGGAAGGTCCGCAAACCGCTTCTCTGGATCCTTGTCCAGGGCTTTTTCGAAGACGGCGATCATGTCGGGCGCCAGATCCGGAGGCCAAACCGGGGCCTCATGCACGATGCGGTAGAGGGTGGCGCCGACACTATCGGCCGCGAAGGGCAGCGTGCCCGTCAACATCTCGAAGGCCGTGAGCGAGAGGGACCAGCGATCCGAGCCGGACGTGCCCTTGGCGCCATTCAACACCTCGGGCGCGGCATAGGCCGGCGAGCCCAGGAAGGCCGAGGTCGTCGTGAGGCGCCTTCCATCCCCACGGGCGATGCCGAAGTCCATGAGCTTCAAGCGCCCGTCCTTGGCCACCATGAAGTTCTCGGGTTTGATGTCGCGGTGGAGGATCCCCAGGCCGTGCACCGCCGCCAGCGCGTCCGCGGCCTGGATCAGCAGGCCCGCGGCCTCGTCCGGAGGCAATGGACCCCGCTGGATCCGGTCTGACAGCGATTCTCCCTCCACATATTCCATGACGAGGTACGGCCCCAGATCCGGCTCCTCACCCACATCGAAGACCGTGATGGCGTTGGGATGGTTCAACCGGGCGGAGATCTCGGCCTCGCGCTTGAAGCGGAGGAGCACGTCGGCATCCCCCGTGCCCTCGCGCACCACCTTGATGGCCAGGGCCCGGTTGAGCAGGGGATCCTCCGCCAGGTAGACCGTACCCATCGCCCCGGAGCCGAGCGTGCCCAGGACCTTGAAGCGGCCGATGGTGGAAGGATCCAGACTCATCTTGCCTTCGATCATGCCAGAGGCGGGGCGGAGCGTCGCCCCGGCTACACTCGATGCATGGCTGAAGCAGGCTTTTCCGCATCCCGTCCCGCCCAACTCCGCCGCTTCGGGCGGGTGTTCTACCCGGCTGGTCTCCGCATGCAGAAGGCCCTGGCGACCCATGTCTCCCAGGATGGGAACCCCGACCAGCTGGTGATCCTGGAGCACGACCCCGTCTTCACCCTGGGCCGCAATGCCACGCCCGCCGATATCCACATGAGCGACGACTTCCTGGCGGCCCAGGGGGTGAGCGTTCACCGCACGGACCGCGGCGGCGAAGTGACGTACCACGGCCCCGGCCAGATCGTGGCCTACCCCATCTGCAACCTGCGGGGCGGCCGGGAGGATGTGGGTCGCCTGGTGCGGGGCCTGGAGGAAGCCATGATCCGCACCGCCGCGGATTTCGGTGTGGCCGCCGACCGGCTCAAGGGCGCTCCGGGCATCTGGGTCGACACCCCGCGGGGCCTGGAGAAGTTGGGCGCCATCGGCCTCCACCTCAGCCGCTGGATCACCACCCATGGCATCGCCTTCAACGTGGCCCCCAACCTGGACCACTTCCGCTGGATCACCCCCTGCGGCTTCACGGACAAGGGCGTGTGCAGCCTAGCGTCGCTGCTCGGCGAGGGCGCCCCCACCTGGGAGGCGGCGGCGAATCACCTCCAGGCCCACCTCACGGACTACCTGGCCCTGGATCTCCAGCCCGTGCGGGAGCCCAGCCGTAGCGTCTCGGCCATGACTTGGCGCCGCGCCGCCACTGGCCCAGAGATTCTCATGATGCTGCGGGTACCCGAGCATGGCCTCTGGTGGCAGAGCGTGACGGGCATGATGGAACCCGGCGAAGCCCCTGAGGAGACCGCCCACCGCGAGCTTATGGAGGAGACGGGCCTCACGGGCACCCTGCGCCCCTTGGGCCTTTCCCACAGCTTCTGGGTGGATCCCTCCATCGTGAAGTTCCCCGATGTGGAGCCCCGATTCAACACAGAAACCTGTTTCTCCATGGAGGTGCCCGTCGAGGCCCAGGTCCGCCTGGAAGTCATGGAACACAGTGAATTCAAGTGGTGCGGGTTCGACGAGGCCCACGCCCTGATGAAGTGGGAGGGTTCCAAGGCAGCCCTGAAACTGCTCCGGGCCTGGTTGGCCACATCCTGAACCTGGCCCGCCGGGCGGTCTGTGATCCGCGGCACGGGCTCCGTTGGGCTTGGCCAAGCCTTGCTAATCTGGGTTTTCACCCTTGGAGTAGCCTATGTTCCCGACCTTCACCGAGGACCAGACCGCCATCCGCGATGCCGCCCGGGACTTCGCCATGTCCGAGATCGCGCCCGGCGCCGCGGCCCGCGATGCCAGCGGCGAGTTCCCCAAGGATCTGTTCAAGCAGCTGGGCGAGATGGGCTTCCTGGGCATGACGGTACCCGAGGCCTACGGCGGCGCGGGGGTGGATTTCCTGAGCTATGTCCTGGCCCTCGAACAAGTGGCCTACGCCGACGCCTCCGTGGCCGTGGCCATGAGCGTGAACAACTCCGTGGCCTGCGCGCCCATCCTGTCTTTCGGCACCGAGGCGCAGAAACAGACCTTCCTCAAGCCCCTGGCCAGCGGCGAGGTGCTGGGCGGCTTCATGCTCACAGAACCCGATGCAGGATCGGACGCTTCGGCGCTAAAGACCCGCGCCATCAAGGTAGATGGCGGATGGAGACTGAACGGCGCCAAGGCCTGGATCACCAACGGCGGCGTGGGCCGCTACTTTGTCACCATGGCCCGCACGGACCCTGATAAGGGCAAGAAGGGCATCAGCGCCTTCATCCTCGACGCGCAGCAGCCCGGTGTGGTCATGGGAAAGCCCGAGGAGAAGATGGGCCTGCGCTCCAGCAAGACCGTGATGGTGGCCCTGGAGGATGCCTTCGTGCCCGAGGACGCCATGCTTGGCAAGCCCGGCGACGGCCTGAAGGTGGCCTTCGGCGGCCTCGATGGCGGACGCGTCGGCATCGCCGCCCAGGCCCTGGGCATTGCCCAGCGGGCCATGGATGAGAGCGTGGCCTACGCCAAGGCCCGCATCTCCTTCGGCAAGCCCATCGGTGAGCATCAGATGATCCAGACCTATCTGGCGGAGATGGAAGCCCGGCTCCAGGCCGCCCGGCTGCTGGTCTACCGCGCTGCCGCCCTGAAGGGGGCCGGGAAGACCTGTACCGTGGAAGCCGCCACCGCGAAACTGTTCACCACCGAAAGCGCCGTGTGGATCTGCGACCGGGCCGTGCAGATCCACGGCGGTTATGGCTACTCCCGCGAGTACGTGGTCGAACGCCTCTATCGGGATGTCCGCGTGACCACCATCTACGAGGGCACCAGCGAAATCCAGCGCATGGTCATCGCCCGAGAGCTCTTGAAGTAAGGCTTTTCAACATACGGTGAAATACCCCTTGCCCTCACCATGCGAGGGAGGCATCCTGCTTTGGTGGGACCGTCTAAACCGGCCCCCGGGCCCGTCCGTAGGCAGCCTGTCCCCGTGGCGGCTCTTTTCGATCTTCAAGGAGTGGTGATGATGCGTCCCCCGATCTTCCCGGCCCTGCTCGTGGCCTTCTCCCTGGTGGGCCAGACGGCCCCCGCGGGACCGGCGGGGCAGGCGACTCCCAAGGCCGGTGCCACCCAGCCGGCGGCCACGAAGCTGACCCTCCAGAGCGCCATCGAGACCTCCCTGAAGAACAACCTGCAGGTGCAGATCGCCGTCGAGACCCGGGACTACACCCGGGCGGGCCTGATGATCGAACAGGGCGTCTTCGACTGGAACCTGACCAGCAGCCTGAGCATCGCCAAGACCGAAGACGCCAGCCGAGGCCAGAACTTCCCCGGTGGCCCCTTCACATCCTCGGAAACGACGACCTTCAACCGGTACTTCACCCTCGGTTCCACCAAGGCCTTCGGATGGGGCGGCAACCTGAGCCTGAACTATGCGCCCACCTACCGTTTCAGCAAAGGCACAGTGAACGGAGGACCCGAATCCCCCTTCACCACTAATCCCTATGACGGTAGCTTCACGGCCACCTACACCCAGAGCCTCCTGAAGAACTTCGGCCGGGATGCGACCGAGAGCCGCCTCATCGTGGCCCGGAAGAGCGCTCAGGCCGCAGACCTGTCCTTCCAGCTCGCCATCATCAACCTGGTGGCCAACACGGAATCCCAATACTGGGACGTGGTCTACGCCCAGCGGAACCTGGAGAACAAGCAGCAGGCCCTGGCCCTGGCCCAGAAACAGCTCAAGGAGAACCAGATCCGCGTGCAGGTGGGTACCCTCGCGCCCATCGAAGTGACCAGCTCAGAAGCTTCCGTGGCTCTCCGCGAACAGGACATCATCGCCGCCGAAGCCCAGTTGGCGAACGCCAAGGATGCTCTCATCCGTGCCCTCTACCCCTCCTCCGAGCGTCCCTCGGGCATGGAGCTGGCCGATGCTCCCAGCGTGAAGCCGTTGGAAATGGATGAGGCCGCCGCTGAAAAGCTGGCCTTGACCAATCGTCTCGAGCTGAAAAGCGCCCGGCTCGACCTGGACTCCAAACAGGCCATCGAAACCGCGGCCAACAACCGCACCCTGCCCCAGTTGGACGCCTTCGCTTCTTACAACGGCAACGCCGCCTCCCAGATTTCTTCAGAAGGCCTCGCCGCCGTGAACAAGGACCTCACCAAGGGCGCCTATCCCGGCTACACCCTGGGCCTCCAGTTCTCCATGCCCATCCAGAACCGGGCCGCCCGGGGCAATCAGGCTCAGGCCCGCGCCAACCGCCGCCAGAGCGAGTGGACTCTGCGCGACCTGGAACTTGGCATCACGCTGGAAGTCCGCCAGGCCTTCCGCAATCTGGATGCCTCTGCCAAGGGCGTGGCCGCCGCCGAGAAGACCCGCTTCTTCCGTGAGAAGGACCTCGAGGCGGAGCAGAAGAAATTCGAGAACGGCATGAGCACCAACTTCCTCGTGCTCTCCAAACAGAACGATCTCGACACCGCCAAGAGCAGCGAGCTCCAGTCCCAGATCACCTACGCCAAGGCCGTCACGGCCCTGGAAAAAGCCCTGGGGAACCTGCTGGAAGCAAGAAAGCTGGAAGTCAAATAAGGTCCGTTCCCGGCTGAAAAGCGGGCCCCGTCCGGGGCCCGCTTTTCAGTTAGCTCCGCCGCGCAGCGGCGGAGCCGGAAGGAAGGTCAATCCATGCGCAGGCTGAGGTCTACGGCCGGGGCGCTATGGGTGAGGGCCCCAACGCTGAGAAAATCCACCCCGGTCTCGGCCACCGCCCGGGCCCGTTCCAAGGTGATGTTGCCACTGGCCTCCAGGAAGAGGCGTCGTCCGCTGCGGTCCCGCAGGGCCACGGCTTCGCGCATTTGGTCCAGGGCCATGTTGTCCAGCAGCACGCCATCCACATCCGGCAGGTCCAGGCAGGCCTTGAGCTGACCCAGGGTCTCCACCTCCACCTCGATCTTCACCATGTTCGGCGCGGAGCGGCGTGCGGCTTCCACGGCGGCCCGGACCCCGCCCACCGCGGCGAGATGATTCTCTTTCAGCAGCACCCCATCGCCCAGGGTGAGCCGGTGGTTCACGCCACCGCCACAGCGCACGGCGTACTTCTCCAGCAGTTTGAGACCCGGCGTGGTCTTGCGCGTGTCGAGGACACGGGCACCGGTGCCTTCGACTGCGTCCACGAACTTCCGCGTGAGGGACGCCGTGCCCGAAAGCCGCTGGAGCAGATTCAGCATCACCCGTTCGGCCAGCAGGATGCCGTGGCTGGAGCCCCGCAGTCGCATGACCTCGGTGCCCGCCGGAACCCGCTGCCCGTCACAGCGGGGCAACTCGGAGGAAAGGGCGCTGCAAGTCAGTTTCAGGACCTCCACCGCCATGGGAAGTCCCGCCAGCACCAGGTCGCTCTTGGCGACGACCCGGGCGGTCATGGGCCTCTCCGGCACCGCTGCCGTGGTCCAGTCCTGGGTGCCCCAGTCCTCCCGCAGGAAGGCGCGCAACTGGTCGCGGTAGGTCTCTGGGTGCGGGGGATGGAACATCGGTCACTCCCTCCTCAGCCTACAATGGTCCCAAACCAGGAGCCCCTATGTCCTTTGTCCTTGTCGAGAAAACCGACCGCATCGCCTGGGTGACGCTCAACCGCCCGGAAAAGCTCAACGCCCTCAACAACGAGGTGCTGAAGGAACTGGAGCAGGTCTTCGCGGACCTGGAGCAGGACGCAGAAGTGGGCGCCGTGGTCGTCACGGGCGCTGGGGAGAAGGCTTTCGTGGCCGGCGCCGATATCGCCGAGCTGAAATCCCTCGATACGGCCTCGGCCCGGGTGCAGGCTCTGCGCGGCCAGGCCGTCTACCAGCGCATCGAAGCCATGCCCAAGCCCGTCATCGCCGCCGTGAACGGCTTCGCCCTGGGCGGGGGATGCGAGCTGGCCCTGGCCTGCCATATCCGCATCGCCAGCGAAAACGCCCGGTTCGGCCTGCCCGAGGTGAGCCTCGGCATCATTCCCGGCTACGGCGGAACCCAGCGCCTGCCTCGTCTCGTGGGCAAGGGCGTGGCCCTGGATATGATCCTCAGCGCCGAGATGACCTCGGCGGCCGACGCCCTCCGCATGGGCCTCGTGAGCCGCGTGGTGCCCCAGGCCGACCTCAAGGCCACCGCCGAGAAGCTGGCGAAGACCATCCTCTCCCGCGGCCCCCTGGCCCTGCGCAGCGCCCTGGCCGCCGTGAACGAAGGCATCGAGATGCCTCAGGAGCAGGGTCTCCAGTACGAAGCCGCCCTCTTCGGCCTCCTGGCCGCCACCCAGGATATGCAGGAGGGCATGGGTGCCTTCCTGGAGAAGCGCCAGGCGCAGTTCAAGGGGTTGTAGCTTTTCACTAGCTCCAAAAAAGAGGCGGGCCATCCGGCCCGCCTCTTTTTTGGAGCATGGAATGGCTAACGCTTGGCGGCAGCCCCCACCTGAACCGCCGCCGTCTGCTCATTGCTGTTCTGGTCGGCGACCTTCACAAGGATGCGGTCGCCGCGCAAGGCGTCACGGGGCACGAGCACATTGAAGCGCTCCTCCTTCTGGTCGAAGACGCGGTCCTCGGGCACGATCTGGAGCCAGTGTTCGCCATCGGCGCTGATGGCGGCCTCTTTCAGCGTAGAGGTCTCATCCCGGGCCACGAAGCGGATGCGGACACCCTCGCCTTCGGGCACGGCACTCAGTTCGGCGATGGTGGGCGGCGTGTGATCCACGGTGAAGGGTGCGGTGCGCCAAGTGCTGGTGAGTGCGGTATTGAACGGGGCCGTGGGCGCGTCTGAGGCGGTCACTTCCAGGCGGTAGCGGCCATCCGGCACAGGAAGGGTGTCGAAGCTGAAGAATTTCTCCTTCCAGGCCTTCTCCAGGAGGAGAGGTGCCCCGTGGTCTGGCACCAACCGGATGGCGAACTCGAGGGTGTCGGCGTTGGGGTCGTTCACCCGGAAGACAAAACTCTGGCCAGCGCGGCGGAAGCTGCGCTTCTCGGCGCCCATGTACCCCAGGGCTGGAATAAGCTTCTGGGTTTCCAGCGGCACCCGCTCAATGCCGATGTCGTCAGGCGGCGCCGTGCGCGTGATGATCAGGCCCGGGGGCATGATGTCCACCCCTTCCCAGACCGGGGCCAGGTTGCGGTGGGCCCAATGCACGGTGACAGTCTCCACCACTGGTGTGGCGCCGCCCCGGGTGCTGCTAAGGCGCAGGCGGAACTGGGCGAAGCGGCTGGGAGGCAGGGCTGGTCGCTCGCCGCTACGCAGTGGGGGCGTCCACGGGCTCCAGGTGGCATCCGGCGACTCGGTGCTCCCGGTCCGGAATTGGAATTCCACGTTCGTGCCTGTGGGCGTTTCCGCATCAAGGTAGGCCCGGCCCCAGTCCGCGAGGGGTGCCCCCTTCAGGATCTTCGATTCCAGCGTGCCTTCGGTAGCCTGAGCCTCGGAAAGTAGGTGCAGCTCGGCGGGGTTCGAGCCCACCACCAGCAGGTCTCCACCGGAGGGCAGGAAGGCTGTGGCCTGGGCCGTGCCCAGTTCCTGGACGACGGCGAAGGGATCCGTGTCACGGACCTGGCCCAGCGGTAGCGAGAAAAGGCGGGAACGATTGCCGGTCCCCACCAGCAACTGGCCCTTCCAGGCGGTCAGAGCGTAGACCTGGCTCTGGGCGCTCTGCCAGAGCGTCTCAGGGACGCGATCCTTGTCCAGGCGGATGACGGCGGAACGGGCGGCCACGGCGGTATCCGCCTGGAGGTACCCCTCCCGCCGTTCCAGCTGGCCCGTGCTGAACTTGGGCGTCAGCCCGTTGTCGGCGCCGATGTAGAGCTGGCCGTCGACCACGGCCAGGGCCCGCACCTCCTCGAAGGGCGTGTCCATCAGGGTTTCGATCCGGTCCCCCAGGCGGCTGTAACGCAACACCAGGCCCCGGCCGTGGCTGCCCAGGTACCAGCCGCCCTGCCCGTCTGGCGCCAGGGCCGTGAAGGCCGTTTCATCAGCCAATTCTGCCAGACGACGGCTGGAGCCCTCTCGGGCCTGCACCAGCACGGCACCTTTCTCCGCGCCTCCTGCCGCGATCACCGCGTCACCCTCCACGGCCAGGGCCCAGACGATGCGGGCCTCGATGTCCGCGAAGGGTTTCACGTCGCCGGAGGGCGTCACGCGAAACAGCTTGCCTTCGCCCGTGGGTGCCACGATCAGGTCCTGACCCAGGCGCGCCAGGGCGAAGACGATGCCGCCCTTGACCTGGCCCAGGGGTTTCACCTGGCCGCCGGAGTAGTGGAAGAGTTTGCCGTCCGTACCCGCGGACAGGAACGCGCCGCCTGAGCCATCCGGTACCGCGGCCCAGATCACGCCTTCGGGCAACTGCCCCACGCGGCGCAGGTTCGGCGCCAGACGCAGGCGGCCGTCGGCGCCGATGCGGACGCCGTGCGTTTCGGAACCCAGCCAGTCGTTGAAGCCCGAAAAGGTGGCGGTGGGCTGGTCCGCCAGGGCCGACACACCCACGGCGGCGGAAAGAAGGAAGGTCATCCAGCGCATAGAACCCTTTCGTCGCATGGCCATTACTCGATCTCCACTTCCAGTTGGCTGAGGCCCCGCACTTCGCGATCAAGCGGCAGCACGGCCCGCCCCACGATGCGCCGCTGGAGCCGGTTGTCACTGCTGGCTCCGTCGCCACTCACCAGGCTGGCCACCGTCGGCGGGATGCCCTCGATGCGGCTGCCGCGGAGACCTGCGCCAGGCTGGGCCTGCACCAGCAGGGCGTAAGCGTGGTTGTTCCGCAAGGCCCCGTTCAGGAGGCGCACCACATCGCCGAGGTTGGCTACTTCGATCGCGCGCTCATCGGGATCGGCGGCCATGAGGCTGAACCCATCACCCACCATGAGGGTGGCCTTTCCCTTGGCGGCGGAGGAGGGCACCTGGATGTTGAAGGTCGCTGTTTCTCTCACTCCCTGGATGTTCTGGAGCGTGACAAGCACCGGCAACACCTCGCCGCGCTTGGCCCTGGCCTTGAGCAGGCGCACGCCCGCGATGCCCGATAGGTCCAATCGCTCCTCGGCCTTGATGGTGAGGGAGATACCCTCGAATACCGGCTTCTCAAAGGGATTCAAGGTGATGGCCTGGAGCATGGCACCCACGTACTGGGACATGCGCGAGGGGTTCAGGTCCGCGATGACGTTTTCGATCAGGATGGCGGGATGCCCGGCCAGCTTGATGTTGCCCTGCATGGATAGGCTCTGGAACCCGAGCCCCCGGGTATGGGCATCCAGGGTCTGCGCCACGGCCGTGGCCACCAAGGCGGGGGTGGCCACGGGGTGGTCCATGAGCTCGAACCGGAAGTTCAGGGTCCGTTTGCCTCCCAGATTCAGGCCGATCCGCAGGGGGACCATGCGGGCCTCGGCCCCCAGCAGCCCCGCCACGCCTGAACTGCGGTCCAGCCTCAGGGCGCCGATGGGCGCCACCGGCATGGCCATCTTGAAGGAGCCCTGGTAGCTGGCCACCGTGGAAGCCACTGTGGCGGACCAGAGGGGCAGGTCCACGGGGCCCAGGTTGAACAGCTGGTGCCCGAAGAGCAGCACCCGCTTGCCGGAGACGAAGGTGATGGTGCCCGCCGCGGCCAGGTCCAGATCCCCCTGCATGAGTGTGATGGCCGCCATGCCGCCGGGTTCGATGGGACTGGCTTCCTCCCGACCCCCGGACAGGACCGGCGCGGCGACGAAAGTGATGGGCAGCCCCGACCACAGGCGCTGAGCCTCGGCCCCCAGGGCGCTGCCCGCGATGGCCATGGGCAGAGCCTGGGGATCGGCCTCGCCCATCAGAGTCTTGAAGTCCAGCATCTGCCCGGACAGGGCTGCCTTGAGCACCTTGGGTGGCTCCAGCTTGGGCAGGATCAGAGGGGTGCGGCTGGGTGCGGTCTCTGGGATATCACGGAGTTGATCGAGCATCTCCGCGATGGGCGTGATGCCGCCGACAGCTTCCTTCTCGAAGGCGATACCGGTGCTCAGGGCCCCGATGAGCTTGCCGTCGATGTAACAGGGGCTGCCGCTCATGCCGGCCAGGATGCCAGTATCGGCCAGGGGGCCGCCGGAAGCCCGGACCATGATGCGGCTCCGGCCAGGCGCGGCGTTCCGCTGGATGCCCAGTACCTCGAAGTCGAAGCGTTCGATCTTCCCGCCCTGGAAGACGGTCCGGCCATAGCCCTTCATGCCGGCCCGGATCTCGGAGACGGCCAAGGTGGCAGATCCCTGGGCAGCCAGGGGGGCCAGGGAGAAGAAGGCGAGGGCAAGGGCGGCCAGTTTCATCGATATCTCAAGGAAAGATTGAAGCCTAGCAGGACGGTCCCGGAAAGCGGGACGGTCCACCAACCGGGGTGCCCCCTGTAATTTATGTTGTGCGCGGGGTGATATTTTCGTTCCTTGCCCATCTGATCCCTTTTATTGCGAGGCGACCCGTGGATACTCTTGGGGCACGGAGGAACTTCCTATGCGTTCAAGGCATCTAAGCAGCTTACCCCTCGTGGCCCTGCTGGTGGCAGCGGCCCCTCTCATGGCCCAGGGCGTGTCCACCCAGTTGGGCGGGCGTGTGCTGGATACCGCCGGAGCGAGTTTGGCAGGGGCCACGGTGGTCATCCGCAACACCGAGACCGGGCTTACCCGCACGCTCCAGACCAATGGTGAAGGCCGCTACCTGGCCACCCTGCTGCCCGTCGGCCCCTACAACGTCACCGTCACCAAGGCCGGCTTCCAGACCGCCAGCAACGTCAAGGTGAACCTGAACCTCGGCGACGCCGCCCCCCTGACCATCCGGCTGGCCTCTGTGACCGGCGCTGTGGTGGAAGTGGTGGCCGTGTCCTCTCAGGTGGACAGTGAACGCGCCAGTGCCGCCGCCATCGTCTCCCCGGACAACCTCACCAATCTGCCTGTCTACGGTCGCAACTTCACGAACCTGGCCACCCTGACCCCCCAGGTGGTGGTGGATAACAGCCGCGGCAACCTGGCCATCGCCGGCCAGCGCGGCGTCAACACGTCCATCAACATCGACGGCGGCGACAACAACGAGCCCTTCTTCGGCGGCGCCACGGGCGCGGCTGAGAACAAGACCCCCTTCACCATCTCCATCGAAGCCATCCGCGAGTACCAGGTCATCACCGACGGCGCCAGCGCCGAGTTCGGTCGCATGGGCGGCGGCTACGTGAACGCCATCACCAAGAACGGCACTAACGAGCTCAGCGGCAGCCTCTTCTACTACAAGCGTCCCCAGGCCTGGGTGGCGGCCGGCCCGACCCTGGTCCAGCCGAATGGCACCATCACCACCAATCCCGTGGGTGATTTCAAGCTCCAACAGTTCGGGTTCAGCGTGGGCGGCCCCATCATCAAGGACAAGCTCTTCTACTTCGTGGCCTACGATGCCGAGCGCCGCACCGAGCCCATCCATCAGGTCTGGGGCGGGAACTTCCCCGTCACCCTTGATCCCGTCGCCAATCCCAACGATGCAGTGCTCCTGGCGAAGGCTGGCGACTATTCCGCCAAGGGTGATTCGGATGTCTACTTCATCCGTTTCGACTGGAATCCCACCATCGACCACAACATTCAGCTCCGGCTGAACCATTCCAAGTTCAACGGGGTCACCGGCGCTGGCACTATGGCCGCCTATGAGAATCTGGCCACTGACGACGTGAAGACGGATTCTTACGTCCTCCAGTGGAATTGGGTGATCAATGGCAGCTGGATGAACGAGTTCCGGGTGAGCCTGAGCAAGGACGACATGCCCCGCACGAGCTTTTCCAAAACGCCCGAGGTCAGCATCAGCAACGTGGGCTACTACGGCGCCTATCCCTTCGACCGCACCTACAACACGAAGCGCACCCAGATCCAGGAGAACATCAGCTACGTGACCCCCACCTTCCAGGTGAAGGCAGGCGTGGACTACAACGACATCAACGTCTCCGAGTTCTTCGCTGGCAACTGGCAGGGCGTCTACAGCTTCAGTTCACTGGCCAACTTCCGCCTCGGCAACTGGTCCTACTATCGCCAGAATTTCGGCCTGAATGGCGTCCCGGTGCAGGAGGCTGGCCTCTTTGATACCAGCTACAAGCAGATGGCGGCCTTCGTCCAGACCGAGTGGCGCCTCACCGATACATTCAAGCTTGGTGCCGGTATCCGCTGGGACCGTCAGGAGAATCCAAACTACCCGATCCTGAACATGGGAAACCCCCTGGCCAACCCCATGCCCATCAGCTCCAAGATACCTTCCGACAGCCAGTTCTCGCCCCGCGTGTCCTTCACTTGGACCCCGGCCTTCGATCAGGGCAAGACCGTCGTCCGCGGCAGCATCGGCCGCTATGTGAGCACCACTCCGGCAGTGTTCTTCTACCAGGCCTACGCGGCCAACGGGGTTCGTACCGGTTCCAAGGACTTCCAACCAGCTGAAGCCAATACTTACGGAATCCCTCGTGGCAACGCGGCCCTCTTTACGGGTGGGGCGCCGTTCAATGCCGCGAATCCCTACTGGGTTTCCGCCATGCCTGCGGGCGTGACCCTCACCGGGTTCAACATCTGGACCTTCAGCCCCGACTTCAAGAATCCCTACACAGACCGCGTGAATATCGGTGCCGAGCGGTCCCTCTTCAACGACCTGGTAGTGGGCCTGTCCGCCACCTACGCCAAGGGCAACCAGTTGGAGCGCACCGCCGACGTCAACCTGGGCACACCGACCATGGGCGCCTATGGCCGGTTGATGTATCCGGCCCGGCCCAACGCTGCCTACGGCACCATGGGCCTGTATCTGTCCGATGCCACTAGCCAGTATCATGCCTACACGGCCAGCGTGAAGTATCACAAGGACGATAGCCCCTTTGACGCCCAGTTGTTCTACACCTACTCCATCAACAAGGACAGCGATTCCAATGAGCGCAATTATTCCGGCATCGGCATCCAGGACACCAACAACCTGGGCGCCCAGTGGGGCTACGCCGATACGGATCGCCGCGATGTCCTGACCGGCTACTTCAGCTTCCTCGACAAGAAGGTGACAGGCATCCTGACCTCCGTGTCCATCCGCTACCAGTCCGGCACGCCGTACACCCTCACCTACTCCAAGGACATGAACGGCGACCGCAACTCCACCAATGACCGGTTCTTCGTGAATGGGCAGGACACCGGCCGCAACACCCTGCGCGGAGGTTCTCAGCTCTTCCTGGACCTGGGACTGCGGCGTGACTTCTTCTTCACCAAACGGATCAAGCTGACACTTTCCGGCGATGTCTTCAACCTCTTCAATCGCCAGGACACCTATCTGTCCACGAGGATCAATTCCGCCAGCACGGACGCGATCCCACAGCTCCAGTACGCCCAGAACTGGATGGGTGGCGCCCGCAGGGTCCAGATCGGTGCCCGTTTCGCTTTCTAGTCCCACCTGCACCACGAAAAAGGGCGGCGCTCCGGCGCCGCCCTTTTTCGCTAGGCTAGAAGCATGAAGATCCTGGCGCTGGGCGATGTGGTGGGGGAACCGGGGCGGCGGCTGGTGGAGGCCTTCGTGCCCGAGCTGCGCAGGGAGACCGGGGCGGATCTGGTGGTGGTGAACGGCGAGAACGCCGCCCACGGCCACGGCATCACGGACACCATCGCCCGGGAGTGGTTCAACGAACTTGGGGTCGATGTCATCACCACGGGCAACCATGCCTTCGATGTGAAGGGCATCGAGACCTACTTCCGCCAGGAGCCCCGCCTCCTGCGGCCCGCCAACCATCCCCCGGACACGCCGGGAAATGGCTGGGTGAAGCTGCATACGCCCTCGGGCGCCGAGGTGCTGATCATCAACCTCATGGGCCGGGTCCACATGCCCCCCTGCGACTGCCCCTTCCGGTGCGTGGACTCCATCCTCCAGAAGGAACGCGCTGACCTGGTGATTGTGGATATGCATGCCGAGGCCACCAGCGAGGCCCAGGCCATGGGCTACCACCTGGAGGGCCGCGCCGCCGCGGTGCTGGGCACGCACACCCACGTACCCACGCTGGATGCCAAGGTGCTGCCCGGCGGTACCGCCTACGTGACGGATATCGGCATGACCGGCCCCTACGGCGGCGTCATCGGCATGAAAAAGGAATCCAGCCTGGGGCGTTTCCTCAAGGTGCAGCGACCCAAGTACGAAGTCGCCGAGGGCGACCTGCAATTCCACGCCGTGCTCGTCACCACCGAGGGCAAAAAAGGCACCAGCATCGAGCGGATTCTTCGAACACTTTGAGGCGCTTGCCTTCCCCGATCTGAAATCGCGAAGCGATTTCAGCAGGCGTGGGTTCCTTCAGGAAAGCCGATCCCACCCTTCCAGGAACAGTCCGAAGACTGGATCCGTGGTCATCTTCTGCTGGATGAGGGCGCGGATCTGGGCCTCCTCGGCCTGCATTTGTTCCGGCGACAGGTGGCCCGCCAAGGTCATGGCGCGCAGCCACACCAGGAAGGTCGTGAGGGCATCGAACTGGTTGTAGCGGACGATGCCCGCCACATCCCCGGCCCGCCAGAGGTCGATGACGCTCTTGCCGTCCGTGCCCAGCTTGCCGGGAATGCCGCAGGCCGTGGCCAGTTCGTGCAACGTGGACGAGGCCTTGCCCCAGGCGCCGGTGATCTCGCGGAGATCGATGTGCTGGTTGCCGTAGCGGTCGAAGAAATCGTCCTTGGCCCACTTGTCCGCGCTCCGGCCCAGGCCTGGGATCGACAGCCGGTGGACCATGGCTCGCTGAACCAGGATGGGCAGATCCGAGTCCCGGGAGTTGAATCCCACCAGTTGGGGTTTCTTGTCGCCAAGGGCCACCAGGAAGCGGCGGAGCAGCTCGTCCTCGGCCAGCGCCTCCGGCCCCTCCGGAAGAGCGAAAAGCTTGTGGTGGACCTCACCGTGCTTCACCGTGCGGATCACCGCCGCGATGGAGACCACGCGGCAGAGGATGGTCTTGAGGTAGGGCCGGGGCTCCGCCTCGGTGGCGCCGCCATAGGCCCACATGCGCTCCACCACTTCGTCGTCGGGCATCTCCTGCGGAAGGCCGAGCACGCGCCGGCCTGTGGGGGGATCCGGCACCCATTCGGCGTCGAAGGCCCACAACGTTTCGTGCATCTGCGGCCGGAGCATGGCTCAGGACTCCAAGGCCCACTTGCCGCCGCCGCCCACGGCGCAGGCCAGGCTCACCAACAAGCGGAACAGGCCGCCCAGGTTCGAGAGCAGGCCCGCGCCATGCATCCAGGCATGAACCAGGGGCCAACCCAACACCGCCGCCAGGATGGCACCGGCCAGAGGCACCCAGAGGCCCAGCAGGATCAGGGCGCCACAGACCAGCTCACCCAGGGCCAGGCCCCAGGTGGAAGCGTGAGCCATGGTGATGGCGCCGTGGGCATGCCGGAGCATCTCGAAGCCCTGCACCACGGCGATGCCCCCCACGGCAAGGCGGAGCAGGAGAAGGGCCCAGTCGATACGGGTTTTAGAAGCAGCCATGGGGCCCTCGGGAATCCTTCATTGTAGGCTGGGAATCATCCATCAGGACCGCCATGCGCCAAACCCTCGCCTTCGACGCCGATGACACCCTCTGGCACAACGAAACCCACTACGCGGAGACCCAGGAGGCCTTCCGGGCCCTGCTGCGCCCGTTCCACGATGACGCCTGGATCGACGCCCGCCTCCACGATACGGAGCTGCGCAACCTCGGCCGCTACGGCTACGGCATCAAGGGCTTCACTCTTTCCATGATCGAGACGGCCCTGGAACTTACCGAGAACCGCCTCGACGGCGCCGGCCTTAGGCAGGTGCTTGATCTGGGCAAGGCCATGCTGGACAAGCCCGTGGATCCCCTCCCCGGCGTGGCCGAGGTGCTGGCGGAACTGGCCGGGTCCTTCGACCTGATGCTGATCACCAAGGGCGACCTCTTCGATCAGGAGGCCAAACTGGTGAAATCGGGCCTGGGCAATCATTTCTCGAAGGTGGAGATCCTTTCCGAAAAGGACGAGACCGCCTACGCCGCCATTCTCCAGCGCCACGGCATCCGGCCCGCCACCTTCATCATGGTGGGCAATTCCGTGAAATCCGACATCCTGCCCGTGCTGGCCCTGGGCGCCCGAGCCATCCACATCCCCTACCACCTGACCTGGGCCCACGAGGTGGTCGCCAGTCCCCTGGAATCCTTGTACCCAGTGCTCGACTCCATCCGAGACCTGCCGGCCCTGCTCACAAGCTGGTGACCCATTCCTCCGCTATGCTTGGGAATGGAGGATTCCCAATGAGCATCCAGAATATCGGTGTCATCGGCGCGGGCCAGATGGGCAACGGCATCGCCCATGTCTTCGCCCAGGCGGGCTTCAGCGTGCTGATGCAGGACATCAGCGACGCCTTCGCTGCCAAGGGCGTGGCGACCATCGATAAGAACCTCCAGCGGGGCGTGGACAAGGGCAAGATGACCGCTGACGAGAAGGTCGCGGTCCTGGGCCGGATCCGCACCACCACGAAGCTCGAGGATCTCGCGGGCTGCGACATCGTCATCGAAGCCGCCACCGAGAAGTGGGAAGTCAAGAAGCAGATCTTCGAGACCCTCGACAAGGTCTGCAAGCCGGGCGCCATCCTCGCCAGCAACACCAGCAGCATCTCCATCACCAAGCTGGCCGCCATCACCAAGCGTCCCGGGGCCTTCATCGGCATGCACTTCATGAACCCCGTGCCCGTGATGCAACTCATCGAGGTCATCCGCGGCCTGGCCACCAGCGACGCGACCTTCGACGCGGTGATGGAGCTTTCGAAGAAGCTGGGCAAGACGCCCATCCACTGCAATGACTTCCCCGGCTTCGTCAGCAACCGCGTGCTGCTGCCCATGATCAACGAGGCCATCTACGCGTTGTACGAGGGCGTGGCGAGCGTGGAGAGCATCGACGGCATCATGAAGCTGGGCATGAACCATCCCATGGGGCCACTCACCCTGGCGGACTTCATCGGCCTGGATACCTGCCTCTTCATCCTCAACGTGCTGCACGAAGGCCTCGGCGATCCCAAGTACCGCCCCTGCCCTCTGCTCATCAAGTACGTGGATGCGGGCTGGCTCGGCAAGAAGAGCGGCCGCGGCTTCTACGACTACAGCAAGGCCTGATCCGCATGGGAGCATGAGGGTCCGCGCGGCATTCGCCCTCGCAGCCGCCTTGAGTCTGGCGGCGGAGGAGCCCCTGCACGAGATGGGCCCCTTCCCCACCCGGGAGATGTTCCCCCTCTACCTGCCCACCATGGCCTACCAGCCGGTGGACCCTGCGCCGCTGGGCCAGGGCCGCTGGCGGTGGGCCATGCACTGGATCGAGGCCAACACTTTCCAGTTCTCCGATGTCTTCGAACAGAACGCGCCCCGGGACCCCTCGGGGCGCGTGTCTATCACTCGAGCCTTCGTGGATGCCCATATGGCGGACTACGCGGCTGTTCCGATGGTCTACTTCTTCGATGAAGAGATCCCCCGCTTTGAACTGGAGGGGCGCTACGGACTGGGGGATCAGACCGATCTCTGGTTCCGGCTGCCCGTGCAGAACCATACGGGTGGCTTCCTGGATCCGCTCATCGAGGACTTCCACCGGATCGGGTTCGAGCAGTACGGGCGCGACCTGGTGATGCAAAACCAGGTCACCTTGGTGGTGGCCCGGTACGGGAAGGTCGCTTTCTTCAACGATGAACGGATCCTCGGTAAGACCCAGGACCCCGTGCTGGGCCTGACCCACCGGTTCCTCCAGAGCCCGGCATGGACCGTCTCCGCCACGTTAAGCCTGAAGCCGCCCCTCACCCACACCTACGACGTCTACCGGTCTGGATGGGATCAGAGCTACGGCGTGACGGCCCTTTGGCACGCCGCCCCCCGCCACGTCTTCTACTTTGGCGGCGCCTACATCCAGCGCCCGCACGGGAGCCCCGACTACACCGCCATCGGCTACCGGGATGGCGTGGGCGCCCATGCCACCTGGGAGTACCGCCGGTGGCGGCGGGTCCAGCCCTTCTTTCAGCTCTACTGGCAGAGCGGCTACCTCCAGCCGCAGGTCTACCAGCATTTCGACCGGCCCAGCCTCCAGCACGACCTGGGTGTGCACTGGCACTGGACGCCGCACACCACGCTGACCTTCCGCTATCTCAACAACATCACCCACCACGGCAACACTGCCGACATGGGGCTGGGAGCCAGTCTGACGGCGCATTTCTAGCCCTCTCCTTGTAGAATGGCCGATTGGAACCCTTGAAGAGGTGATGTCATGGCCACTGCCAAAGTCCGCGAGATCCTGTCCTGGTACAGTTCCGAAAACCCCGGCGTGAAGGCCAACCTGGCCCGCATGATGAACACCGGCCGCCTGGCGGGCACTGGCAAGTTCGTGATCCTGCCCGTGGACCAGGGCTTCGAGCACGGACCCGCCCGCAGCTTCGCACCCAATCCCGGCGGCTACGATCCCCGCTACCACGTGGAGCTGGCCATCGAGGCCGGCTGCAACGCCTACGCGGCGCCCCTGGGCTTCATCGAGCACGTCGCCTCGGATTACGCCGGGGACATCCCCCTCATCCTCAAGCTCAACAACAGCGACAGCCTCAGCAAGGGCCACGAGCCCTGCAGCGCCATCACCGGCAGCGTGGAGGACGCCCTGCGCCTGGGCTGCGCCGCCATCGGCTACACCATCTACCCCGGCAGCGGCGACCGGAACATCCAGTACGAGAACCTGCGCGAACTGATCCTCGAAGCCAAGGCGGTGGGCCTGCCCACCGTCGTGTGGTCCTACCCCCGCGGTGCCGGCCTGACCAAGGATGGCGAAACCGCCGTGGACGTGGCCGGCTATGCGGCCCAGATCGCGGCCCAGCTGGGCGCCCACATCATCAAAGTGAAACCACCCAAGAAGCACCTGGAAGTGAAGGAGGCCGCCGCCGCCTTCGAGAAGAACGGCATCGCCATCGAGACGCTCACCGACCGTGTGAAGGAAGTGGTCCGCAGCGCCTTCAACGGCCGCCGCATCGTGATCTTTAGCGGCGGCGAGGCCAAGAGCACTGACGAGGTCCTGAAGGAAGTGGCCGAGATCGCGGCGGGCGGGGCCTCCGGGTCCATCATGGGCCGCAACGCCTTCCAGCGGCCGAAGAAGGAGGCCATTCAGTTGCTGCATGCGGTGATGGATATCTTCGCGAAGGCGTAGCAGCCGCTCGGAACGCTGCGCGTTCCGAGTAAAGAAGAGCGGCGCATTCGCGCCGCTCTTCTTTTTTGACCTTCTGTCTTTTCCATACTCGGAATGCGCAGCATTCCGAGTCCCCCGGCTACTTCGGCGGATGCTCCAGGAAGGTCAGTCCCGGGCTCTTCTCGGCCGTGGTACGGCGCTGCCAGTCGTTCTCGAAGAGGATGGCGGGGTTGCCCTCGGTGTCTTCCACCAGCTCGCCCCAGAATTGACTGGGCTCGGGCCAGCCGCCTTCGAGCCAGCGGGCCATCTGGAAGTCGCGAGGCTCCAGCAGCGGGCCTGAACCAATCCGTTGCCATGGTAAGCCTGCATGGGATCCATACCGGGCACTAACCAACTTTGCGTAGGGGGCGGATGCTGTGCTGGGGCCGGCTCGTGGCAAGGTCGTAGGCCGATTGGAGGTTCAACCAGAACTCGGGGCTTGTCTTGAAAGCCTGCCCGAGCAGCCAGGCGGTTTCAGGGGTCACCCCGCGCTTGCCCCGGACCAGTTCGTTGATTCGCTGGGTGGGGACCTCGACATGGTAGGCCAGGCCAACCTGAGTGATGCCCATGGGCTCCAGGAATTCGGCCAGAAGAACCTCGCCAGGATGAGTAGGGAGGCGGTGGGTGGGAATCATTGGGTCACCTGTTCAGTGGTAATCAGTAAGGCGCACATCGAAGGCTTCAGAACCCTGCCATCGGAAGACGACGCGCCATTGGTCGTTGACCCGGATGCTGTGAAATCCGACCAGATCCCTCTCCAGGGCTTCAAGGTGATTGTTCGGAGGAGATTTGAGGTCTCGAAGGTCCACGGCGGCATTCAACATGTCAAGCTTCCGTAAAGCAACCTTGAGGATGGATGGGGGGAATCTCCTGATGTCCTTCGCTGGATGGCCATTGAAAAGAGCTTCAGTGGCCTTGTCGCCGAATGATGCGATCAATTCGATGGCCTCCTGGTTTCAGAATAATCTTACATGGTATCCGTGCAAGCATGTTTTTCTTAAACCAGCTATGTCTGATGACTCCAACTATTTCGCTGGATGTTCCAGGAAGGTCAGTCCCGGGCTCTTCTCGGCCGTGGTCCGCCGCTGCCAGTCGTTCTCGAAGAGGATGGCGGGGTTGCCCTCGGTGTCTTCCACCAGCTCGCCCCAGAAGTGGCTGGGTTCGGGCCAGCCGCCTTCGATCCAGCGCGCCATCTGGAAGCCCCGGGACTCCAGCAGCACGGGGCTGGCGTATTCCTCCTTCAGGCGGTGCTGGAGCACCTCGAACTGGAGGCGGCCAATGGCGCCGAGGATGGGCAGGGGCGCGCCGCCCTTGGGCCAGAAGACCTGCACCACGCCCTCTTCCGCGATCTGGCTGAGACCCTTGAGAAAACCCTTGCGGGCGCCGGGATCCGCCAGGCGCACGGAGGCGAACTGCTCGGGCGAAAACCGGGGCACGGCGTGGAACTCGATGGGTCCGGCGGCGCTCAGGACATCCCCGATGCGGAAGAGGCCGGGGTTGATGAGGCCCAGGATGTCGCCGGGATAGGCCTCGTCCACGATCTGCCGCTCGCGGCCGAAGAACATGTGGGGGTAGTTCAGCTTGATGGATTTCTTCTCGCGCACATGCAGGGCATCCATACCCCGCTCGAACCGGCCAGACACGATGCGGGCGAAGGCCACACGGTCACGATGGGCCTTGTTCATGTTGGCCTGCACCTTGAAGACGAAAGCCGTGAAGGGCTGTTCCGGCGCCACCTCGCCGCCATTCAGGAGGGGACGTGGACTCGGGGCCGGCGCCAGGTCCAGGAACTCCTCCAGGAACTCGGCCACGCCGAAGTTGTTCACGGCGGAACCGAAGAACATGGGCGATTGCTCGCCGCGCAGGAAGGCCTCCCGGTCAAAAGCCGGTAGCACGTGATTCATGAGGTCCACGTCGTCCTTGAGCTGCTGCAGCTCGGCCGGCGTGAGCAGGGCGGCGATCTCCGGATCGTCTAGCCCCCCCTTCCCCGCGACACGAGCTTTCTGGCCCGCTTTCGCCCGCTCGAACACCTGGATCTGGCCCGTGGCACGCACGTAGACGCCCTTGAAATCCGTGCCGGACCCGATGGGCCAGGTCATGGGCACGGCATGGAGGCTGAACAACTCCTCCACCTCGTCGATGAGTTCCACGGGATCACGGCCGGGACGGTCCAGCTTGTTCACGAAGGTGAAGATGGGCAGCTTGCGCTCACTGGCCACGCGGAAGAGTTTCTTGGTCTGCTCTTCCACGCCCTTGGCGCAATCCAGGAGCATCACCACGGAATCTGCCGCCGTGAGGGCCCGGTAGGTGTCCTCGCTGAAATCCTGGTGGCCCGGGGTGTCCAGCAGGTTGATGGCCCGGCCCTGGTACTCGAACTGCATGGCCGCGGATGTCACGCTGATGCCGCGTTCCTGCTCGATGCTCATCCAGTCCGAATGGGCCGCCGCGCCGCCCTCCCGGGCCTTCACGCTACCCGCCCGGTCGATGGCGCCGCCATAGAGCAGCAACTTCTCCGTCAGCGTGGTCTTGCCCGCGTCGGGGTGGCTGATGATGGCGAAGGTGCGCCGCCGCTGGATTTCTTCGGAAAGAGACATGAGGTTCCGGACATAGAAAGGCGCGGCGATTGCCGCGCCCCCTTATTCTAATACGCTTTTCTTATCTCCAAAGGGCGCGAACGCGCCCTTTGGAGCCGGGAACGGCTACTTGGTAATCCCCACCTGCCGGAGCATCCATGCCGTCTCGAAGGCCTTGTCCTTCAGGGCGTCGTAGCGGCCTGAGGCGCCGCCGTGACCCGCGGGATCCATCTTGATCTTCAGGAGCAGGGGATTGTCATCGGTCTTGAGGGTGCGGAGCTTGGCGACATACTTCGCCGGTTCCCAGTACATCACCTGGCTGTCGTTGAAGCTGGTGGTGACGAGGATGGCCGGGTAGGCCTTCTTTGCCAGGTTGTCGTAGGGGCTGTAGGCGCGCATGTAGTCGAAGGCGGCCTTCTCGTTGGGATTGCCCCATTCCAGATATTCGCCCACGGTGAGCGGCAGGCTGGCATCCATCATGGTGTTCATCACGTCCACGAAGGGCACGGCGCTGTGCACGGCCTTGAAGAGGTCGGGGCGCAGGTTCGTGACGGCCCCCATGAGCAGGCCACCGGCGCTGCCGCCTTCGATGACCAGGCGGTCCTTGCTGGTCCATTTCTCTTTGACCAGGAAGTCGGCGGAATCGATGAAGTCGGTGAACGTGTTCATCTTCTTCATGAGCATGCCGTCGTCATGCCAGGCCTCGCCCATCTCGTTGCCACCCCGGATGTGGGCGATGACATAGACCATGCCGCGGTCCAGCAGACTCAGGCGGGGAATGGAGAAACCGGCGGCTGAACCATAGCCATACGAACCATAGGCATAGAGGAAGAGGGGCGCGGTGCCATCTCGCTTCACACCCTTTTTGTACACCACGGAGAGGGGCACCTTCACGCCGTCCCGGGCCGTGGCCCAGAGGCGTTCGGTGGCGTACTGGGCCTTGTCATAACCTCCCAGCACCTCGGTCTCCTTGAGCAGGGTCTGCTTCCCGGTGGCCATGTCGCAGTCGTAGACGCTCTGGGGCGTCACCATGGACTGGTAGACGAACCGGAAGGCCTTCGAGGTGTATTCGGGCGTCCCTCCAGGGAAGGCGGCATAGACGCTCTCCGGGAAGGCGACCTCTTTCCAGCTGCCGGTCTTGAGGTCCTGGATGCGGAACCGCTCCAGGCCCTGGCTCTTCTCGGCCACCACCAGGAAGTCGTGGAAAGGTTCGATCCCTTCCAGCAGCACGTCCGCCCGGTGGGGAATGAAAGCCTTCCAATGCTTCGGATCCGGCGTGGCGGCAGGGGCCGTGACAAGGCGGAAGTTCTTGGCGCCCTTGTTGGTCCTGATGTAGAACGTGCCGTTGCGGTGTTCCATGTCGTACTTGTGGCCCTTCTCTCTGGGGAGAAGGACCTTGAAGGCGCCCGTGGGGCTGCCGGAGGCCAGGTACCGGGTTTCCCAGGTATCGGTGGACTGGCTTTCCACCAGGAGGTATTTGCGGTCCTTGGTGCGTCCCACGAAGATCCGGTAGAGCTCGTCCGGCTCCACGAAGATCCGTTCCGGCCTGCCGCCCTGGAGATCGAGGCGCCAGAGCTGGTCCGAACGCTTCGTGACCGCATCCTCGGTGGTGAAGAAGACGTGCCGGCCGTCCCCGGCCCAGGTGTAGGAGGTCACGCGCTCGGCCAGGGAGCCGCTCGTCCGGCCCGTGGCCAGATCCCTGGTGAAGAGCTGGTACTGCCGGAATCCGGTCGCATCCGAGCTGTAGAGCAGGGTCCGGTCATCGTCGCTGACAGAAAGGGGTCCCAGGCTGAGGAACTTCAGCCCCTTGGCCAGTTCGTTCTGATCCAGCAGTACCTGCTCGGCGGCCTTCTCATCGTAGGTTCCACCCTCCCCAGCCTTCCGGCGGCACTGGATGGGGTACTGCTTCCCCTCCTCGGTGCGGGAGTAGTAGTAGAAGGCGCCCCGACGCACGGGCACGCTGAGGTCCGTCTGCTTGATGCGGCCCAGCATCTCCTTGTAGAGCGCCTCGGAGAAGGGTTTGAGGTCCGCGGTCATGGCCTCGGTGTAGGCGTTCTCGGCGTTCAGGTAGGCCACCACCTCGGGATTGGCCTTTTCACGCAACCAGAACCAGGGGTCGCTGACCTTCTCGCCGTGCCAGAGGCTCACGTGCGCCTTCTGAGGCGCCGTGGGAGGGGTCTGGGCAGGATCGGTGGCCATGAGACTCACGCAGGCGGACAGGGTTACAGGAATAAGAAATAATCGATGTGGCATAGAGACCTCACGACACAAGGTATCACAAAAGGAGGGACCCCGCAGGGCCCCTCCCATTCCATGAATCGCTCGTGATGCGAAGCCGTCTATTTGGTTTCCATGACGGGAATGCGCATGGCGTAGAAGGAACGCCACACGAAGACCGCGGATACCAGGAAGAAGACCAGGGCCCAGATATGAGCTGTAACCGGGTTGAGCTCGATGGCCAGCTCGACGGCCAAGAGGCCGAAGAGGGTCGTGAACTTGATGACCGGGTTCAGGGCCACCGAGGAGGTGTCCTTGAAGGGATCGCCCACGGTATCGCCCACGACGCAGGCATCGTGGAGGGGCGTGCCCTTGGCCTTCAGTTCCGTTTCCACAAGCTTCTTCGCGTTGTCCCAGGCGCCACCGGCATTGGCCATGAAGATGGCCTGGTAGAGGCCGAAGACGGCGATGGAGATCAGGTAGCCGATGAAGAAGTAGTGGTTCGCGCAGGCGAAGGCCAGGGTGGAGAAGAACACCGCCAGGAAGATGTTGAACATGCCCTTCTGGGCGTACTGAGTGCAGATCTCCACGACCTTCTTGGAGTCTTCGACGGAGGCCTTGGTGGCGCCCGCATCGAGGTTGATGTTCTGCTTGATGAACTCCACAGCGCGGTAGGCGCCCGTGGCGACGGCCTGGCAGGCCGCGCCGGAGAACCAGAAGATGATGGCGCCGCCCGTGATGATGCCGAGGAGGAAGAGGGGATTGATGATGGACAACCCCTCGACCACATTCAGAGCGCCGAACTTGCCATTCAGCACCTGGATGATGGAGAAGATCAGGGTGGTGGCGCCCACGACCGCGGTGCCGATGAGCACGGGTTTGGCGGTGGCCTTGAAGGTGTTGCCGGCGCCGTCGTTCTCTTCGAGGTACATCTTGCCGTTCTCGAAATCAGGCTTGAAGCCGAAGTCCTTCTGGATCTCCGCCTCGATGCCGGGGATCTCCTCGATGGTGGAGAGCTCATAGACGGACTGGGCATTGTCGGTCACGGGGCCGTAGGAGTCCACGGCGATGGTGACGGGGCCCATGCCCAGGAAACCGAAGGCCACGAGGCCGAAGGAGAAGATCGCCGGGGCGGCCATGAAGCCCGCCAGGCCGAAGGTGGACACGAAATAGGCGGCACCCATCAGGGCCACAATGGTGAGACCCATCCAGTAGGCGGAGAAGTAGCCCGCCACCAGGCCAGAGATGATGTTGAGCGAAGCGCCGCCTTCCTTGGAGGCGGTGACAACCTCACGCACGTGGCCGGAGTTGGTGGAGGTGAACGCCTTCACCAGTTCGGGGATCAGAGCGCCAGCCAGGGTTCCGCAGGTGATGATGGTGGAGAGCTTGCACCAGAGGTGGTCGGGGAGATTCCCGATCAGCACCCAGGACAGGATGTAGGTCATCACGATCGAAAGGATCGAGGTCAGCCAGACAAGGGTGGTGAGCGGCGTCTCAAAGTCAAACTTCAGGGAGGCGCCGAACTTGGCCTTCGCCCAGAGCCCATTGATCCAGTAGGAGGCCGCGGAGGTGACGATCATGCCCACACGCATGACGAAGATCCACACCAGCAGCGCCACCTGGATGGCGGGCTGGGGGACCGCCAGCAGGATGAAGGTGATGAGCGCGACACCCGTGACACCGTAGGTTTCGAAGCCGTCCGCCGTGGGGCCGACGGAATCGCCCGCGTTGTCGCCCACGCAGTCGGCGATGACGCCGGGGTTGCGGGCATCGTCTTCCTTGATCTTGAAGACGATCTTCATGAGGTCGGAGCCGATGTCAGCGATCTTGGTGAAGATGCCGCCCGCGATGCGGAGGGCGGCGGCGCCCAGGGACTCGCCGATGGCGAAGCCGATGAAGCAGGGGCCGGCGGCGTCACCAGGAATGAAGAGCAGGATCGCGAGCATGAGGAACAGCTCGACGGAGATGAGCAGCATGCCGATGGACATGCCGGCCTTGAGGGGGATCTCCATGGTCGGGAAGGGCTTGCCCTTCAGGCTGGCGAAGGCGGTCCGGGAGTTGGCGAAGGTGTTGATGCGGATGCCGAACCAGGCCACGGCCAGGGAACCGAGAATGCCGATGATCGAGAAAAGCAGGATCACGATCACCTGGCCCCAGCCCATGGGCGTGTGGGCGAGGTACTTGAAGTAGGCGACGATGATGACTGCGATGAAGGCCCAGAGCACGGAGATGAACTTGATCTGCGTCACCAGGTAGGTCTTGCAGGTCTCGTAGATCAGTTCAGAGATTTCCAGCATGGACTTGTGAACCGGGAGATTCCGGATCTGGGAGTACTGCACCAGACCGAAGGCCACGCCGAGCAGACAAATGAAGAGGCCGACCAGCAGCAGGTTGTGGCCCGTCGTCCCCATGAACAGCTGTGCATGGTCCTTCAATGAGGGGATCTTCAACTCCGCCTCGCCGCCGGCGAAGGCCGGGGAAGCCAGGAAGAGGGCTAACAGCACGGTCATCCCCCCCTTGAAGAGTCTGGTCGATGCCAGAGCGTCGAGGAGACGTTTCATCGTCACCATGGTTGTTCCTCCAAATGAATTCAGGAAAGGTGGACTCGGGGAGTTGAAGAAGGTGATGGAAGACAGACGAAGGTGCCTGCGTTAAAGCTGCACGAACCCCCAACCCGGGGGCGCACCGCCAAGAGATCATGTCTAGATCGGGCTTGATTTTAGCGGACGCAGGGTTGCAACCGCAAGACTTCAAGCCAATGCACCCGCCCAGGTTCCCAGCCGCCTGGAACGAAGATGCACAATGTCACAGCTTGGCTCCGTCCGCCAATAGCACTTGGGATTCGGCGACCGTCCGAAGATAATCAGGTCAGATATGGCCTTGCCATTGAAAGCGGGCCCCGCCGCAGGTTGCGGGTGCTCCCACCCACCTCCCCGTTTTTCAAAGGAGTCCCCCTAATGTCTGTTGCTGAACAGAGCATCGCGGGCGCGGAAGCCCGCGGCCACGGATTCATGGCGTCGTCGGTCGGCCGGAAAGTCATCATGGCGGTTACCGGCGTCATCCTCTTCGGATTCGTCACGGTCCACATGATCGGCAATACCCAAGCGTACATGGGGGCGGCACCCTTCAATCACTACGCCGAATTTCTCAAGACCATGGTGCATGGCGCTGGCATCTGGATCTTCCGGGCCGTGCTGCTCACTGCTGCCGGCTTCCACATCTGGGCGGCCGTGAGCCTCACCCTGGACAACATGGCCGCCCGTCCCGCGGGCTACCGGGTCCAGCAGTCCGACGCCTCCACCTGGGCTTCACGCACCATGCGTTGGAGCGGCTTCATCCTGGCGGTCTTCATCGTCTATCACCTCCTGCATCTGACCACGGGCACCGTCCATCCCAACTTCGACCACGCCAATCCCTACGCGAACTTCGTGAACGGCTTCAAGGTTCCTGCCGCCGCTGGTTTCTACATCGTGGCCCAGCTCTGCCTCGGCCTGCACATGTGGCACGGCGTCTGGAGCTTCACCCAGACGCTAGGCCTGGCCCATCCCCGCTACGACAGCCTGCGGCGCAACTTCGCCACCGGCCTGACCGTTCTCGTGGTGGGCGTGAACATCTCCTACCCCATCGCCGTCCTGACCGGCTTCATCCACTGATCCCAGGGAGCGTTCCATGGAACTCAATGCCCGAATCCCAGACGGCCCGATTGATAAGAAGTGGGAAAAGCACCGCTTTGATCTCAAGCTCGTGAATCCGGCCAACAAGCGCAAGTACAAGGTGCTCGTGGTGGGCTCCGGCCTGGCCGGTGGCGCCGCTGCTGCCTCCCTGGCCGAACTTGGCTACGAAGTCGAGTGCTACTGCTACCAGGACAGCCCCCGCCGGGCCCACTCCATCGCGGCCCAGGGCGGCATCAACGCCGCCAAGAACTACCAGAATGATGGCGACAGCGTCTATCGCCTCTTCTACGACACGGTCAAGGGCGGCGACTTCCGGGCCCGCGAGGCCAACGTGCACCGCCTGGCCGAGGTCAGCAACAACATCATCGACCAGTGCGTGGGCCAGGGCGTGCCCTTCGCCCGGGAATACGGTGGACTGCTGGACAACCGCTCCTTCGGCGGCGCCCAGGTGAGCCGCACCTTCTATGCCCGCGGGCAGACCGGCCAGCAGCTGCTCATCGGCGCCTACCAGGCACTGGAACGCCAGATCGGCCTCGGCAAGGTGAAGATGTTCCCCCGCCACGAGATGCTGGACCTGATCGTGGTGGACGGCGTGGCCAAGGGCATCGTCACCCGGGACATGGTGACTGGCGAGGTCGAGTCCCACGTCGCTGATGCGGTCTGCCTCGCTACGGGCGGCTATGGCAACGTCTTCTACCTCTCCACCAACGCCAAGGGCTGCAACGGCACGGCCATCTGGCGCGCCTACAAGAAGGGGGCCGCCTTCGCGAACCCCTGCTTCACCCAGATCCACCCCACCTGCATCCCCGTCACCGGCGATCACCAGAGCAAGCTCACGCTCATGTCCGAGTCCCTGCGCAACGATGGCCGCATCTGGGTGCCCAAGCGCAAGGAGGACTGCGGCAAGCCCGCGGCCGAGATCCCCGAGGAGGATCGCGACTACTACCTGGAGCGCAAGTACCCCTCCTACGGCAACCTCGCCCCCCGCGACGTCTCCAGCCGTGCCGCCAAGCAGGTGTGCGACGAAGGCCGCGGCGTCGGCCCCACCCGGCTGGGCGTCTACCTCGACTTCAGCGATGCCATCAAGCGCCTGGGCGCCAACAAGATCGAAGAGAAGTACGGCAACCTCTTCGAGATGTATGAACGCATCACGGACGAGAACCCCTACAAGACGCCCATGCGCATCTTCCCGGCCAGCCACTACACCATGGGCGGCCTGTGGGTGGACTACAACCTCATGAGCACCATCCCCGGCCTCTTCGTGCTCGGCGAAGCCAACTTCTCCGATCACGGCGCCAACCGCCTGGGCGCTTCGGCGCTCATGCAGGGCCTGGCCGACGGCTACTTCGTGATCCCCTACACCATCGGCGGCTACCTGGCCGGCATCAAGCCCGGCACCCGCATCAAGGCCGACGATCCAGCCGTGAAGTCCGCGGAACAGTCCGTTTCGGACCGGATGACCCAGCTCATGTCCATCGGCGGGAAGGAGACCCCGGACCACTTCCATCGCGAACTGGGCAAGGTCATGTGGGAAATGTGCGGCATGGGCCGCAACGAGGCCGGGCTCAAGAAGGCCCTGGAACTGATTCCGAAGATCCGCGAGGAGTTCTGGAAGAACCTCCGCATCCCCGGCAGCGGCAACGACCTGAACCAGTCCCTCGAGACGGCCGGCCGCGTGGCCGACTTCCTGGAGATCGGCGAGCTGATGTGCCTGGATGCCCTCGATCGCCGCGAATCCTGCGGCGGCCACTTCCGCGAGGAATGGCAGACGGCGGAGGGAGAAGCCCTGCGCGACGACGAGAATTTCGCCCACGTGGCCGCCTGGGAATACAAGGGTGAAGGCCAGGCCCCGGTGCGCCACACCGAGCAGCTCGCCTTCGAGAACGTCCACCTCGCGACCCGCAGCTACAAGTGAGGAACTGAGCCATGTCCAAACACCTCAATCTCACCCTTCACGTGTGGCGGCAGAAGAACGCCAAGTGCGACGGCAAGTTCGTCGAGTACCCCGCCGAGAACATCAGCCCCGACATGTCCTTCCTGGAGATGCTCGACATCGTGAACGAGGGCCTCATCCGCAAGGGCGAGGAACCCATCACCTTCGACCACGACTGTCGCGAAGGCATCTGCGGCACCTGCAGCATGGTGATCAACGGGCGCCCCCACGGCCCCCGCGAGCGCACCACCACCTGCCAACTGCACATGCGCAGCTTCAAGGACGGCGACAGCGTGACTATCGAACCCTGGCGCGCCGAGGCCTTCCCCGTCATCAAGGATCTGATGGTGGACCGCGGCGCTTTCGATCGCATCATCGCCGTCGGTGGTTTCATCAGCATTCCCACGGGATCCCCCCAGGACGCCAACGCCCTGCCGATTCCCAAGGAGAAGGCCGAGCTCTCCATGGACGCCGCCGCCTGCATCGGGTGCGGCGCCTGCGTCGCCGCCTGCCCCAATGCCAGCGCCATGCTGTTCCTGTCCGCCAAGGTGACGCACCTGGGCCTGCTGCCCCAGGGTCAGCCCGAGCGCTACCTCCGCGTTCGCGACATGGTTGCCCAGATGGATGCCGAGCAGTTCGGCACCTGCACCAACCACGGCGAGTGCGAAGCCGCCTGCCCCAAGGGCATCAAGATGGAAAACATCGCCCGCATGAACCGCGACTTCATCAAGGCCAGCCTCACCTACCGCCCCGCCACCGTCGGCGGTGGCGCAGGCTGAAACGCCTTCCGTCCCATGGAAACGCCCGGCAGATGCCGGGCGTTTCCATTTTCCCGCTGGTCGGCGGGCCGTCAGTTCAGATGGATACCGATCGAGATTCGATCCTGTGTGTACGTGCGGTCGTACGGGCAGTGGCCATTGCTATTGAGGCTTGGCTTCTTCCTCTTGCTGCGGGCGCTTGGCCTCCTGTTCGCGTGGCTCATGTTGAGCGTAGGCAGGGGCCATGGCCTCAAGAAGAAGGGGGAGCACTCCCATATTGATAAGTCCGAATGGTTTCATGATGTTTGCCTCAACGATGGGGATGCCTTGCTTACCGGATGAACCCAATTGGCATGCTCGTTTCGGGCCAAAACATAAGTATGTTTATTTTCATTAAATTAAAAATAACACTTATCCGTGATAGCCATCGACTCCATCAAAATGAAACGTTATCCCCTTCAATTCGAAGGGAGGCTGGGACAGAATTCACGCCACAAGGATCGCTTCTATCACTTAGAGTGTGTTTTAGAATTCCCGCGAGCCGCGACGGCGGCCAGCCGCGTGATCCAGCAGATATCAGCCTGTCTTGCGTATCGCCGCAGGCGATACCAAGAAGGAAGTGCGCGCAGGGCGATGCGGGACATCGTTCAAGCGCGGTGACGCCGCTGGGCGCGCGGCTGGCCGCCGTCCCTCCGGGCTGGGGCGGCGGGGAGGCTCCACCTCCGCGAGCTTGCGAGCGGGAGCCACGCATCGCGTGGCGTCAGGTGGAGGGCCTGGCGTCGTCCAGGGCCCTGAACATGGAACCACCATGCCTGCGGGCCCCGTCCTTGCCATGCTCGCCCGGCGCTCCCAGCGCGGGCGTGGATAATTGACGGACAAGCTCTTAGATCAAAGCCAGTAGGCCAGCAGCCGCGCGAGCCATTCTTTGAACCGCTGGACGAAAGGGCGACGTGTCCACCGTTCCAGCCTGATCTCGTTGGAATCCTTCAGGTCGTCCTGGAAGGCGCTTTCCAATTCCCGCCCAAAGTCATCCCCCATCACGACGACATTGACCTCTTTGTTGTGAAGGAAGCTCCGCATGTCCATGTTGGTGGAGCCCACCGTGGACCAGCCGCCGTCAATGACGGCAGTCTTGGCGTGCAGCACGGAGGTCTTCAGTTCGTAGACTTTGATGCCGGCTTCGAGCATCTGGGTGTAGAAGGAATGGCTGGCCCGGAAGACTGTCGCGCCATCAGAAACGCTGGGCAGGATGACCTTCACGTCCACGCCACGGTGGGCGGCATCTCGGAGCGCTTTCATGATCTGAACGTCCGGGACAAAGTAGGCGGCGGTGATGTGAATGGATTTCTTGGCGCCTTCGATGGCCAGGAAGTAGGCCTTGTAGATCTCAAGCTCGCCACCGGGTCGGCTGGCGAGCACCCGCAGGATCTTGTTCCCAGTTGGGGGCAGCGGGGGAAAATAGTCCCGATCTGGCAGCTGACCTTCCTTCTGGCTGGCCCAATTGTCCAGGAACATCCACTGCAAAGCGGCCACGGCGGGGCCCTCGATCTGGAGGTGGGTATCGCGCCAGCCCACGGAAGTGCTGGTCTTGTCCTGGGACCTGAACAATGAACCCCGGGCATAGGCAGCGGTGATGTTGACGCCACCAGCGAAAGCCACTTTGCCGTCCACCACCAGGATCTTCCGGTGGTCGCGGTTGTTGATCCGCCAGCGACCCAACTTGTGGAACGGACTGACCGGGTGGAAGGGCAGCAGACGGATACCGGCCTCCTGCATGCGGGTGAAGAAGGCCTCCGGCGTCCCCGCCGTACCGACGCAGTCATAGATGATGCTGACTTGGACGCCTTCCTTTTGCTTGGCGATGAGCAGGTCCGCGAACTTCATGCCGAGGGCATCCTGGTCAAAAAGGTACGTTTCCAGGTTGATGGTGTCCTTGGCCGTCGCCACGGCCGCCATCATCGCCGCAATGGTCCTGGGCCCGTCGAAGAGCAGTGTCACCTTGTTGCCCGCGATGAGAGGCCGCCCCGTGGCAGCTTCTTCGAGACCCGCCAGGGCCTTGGCATCGACCCTGGAATGGCCCAGGCGCCGGGCCAGCAGCGACGCAGCGGCCTTATCGCTCAGCACGCCCTGGCCATTGACGACGCTGGGGTTCGCAGGTGCGACGATCAGCGGCTTCAGATACTTCATGTCCGGCAGGCGAGCGCAGGCGAAGAGCAGGAGGCAGGCCGCGAGGGCCAGGAGGCGCAGGGGGTTCGGCGCACCCTGGCACCGAAGGCCTGTTGTCAAATTCCGAGGTCGTCGCACTCGCCCATTCTCGCAGCAAGACGCAAAGAATCTGAAAAATCACCTTCTCCGTGGCGGCCTCGAGCACCGCGCTGGAACATGGGCGCTCGGTAAGCATCGAATCAGCGATCCCACCTCCCGAGACAAGCCCGAAGAATTGTTCGATCATGTCTCTGATGGAACCCCAATCCCAGATCCCAACCCCACACAATCATCCAGCTCCCCATGGTGAGCCTGAAACCGATGGCAGAGGCCTTGCCCCGGAGCCTGATTCAGACATGGTGCATGGACCCTTTGATGTCAACGATAAGCATCAATTTTTTAATAGTTTAAAAGAACTATTAGACATGATCAAGTTCGAACACACGGTCTTCGCGCTGCCCTTCGCCTTCCTGGGGGCACTGGGAGCGGCGCAGGGGATCCCGCCGCTGCGGACCATCCTGTGGATCCTGGCGGCCATGGTGGGGGCCCGGACCGCGGCCATGACCTTCAACCGTCTGGTGGATGCGGATGTGGACGCGGAAAACCCCCGCACCGCCGGTCGCGCCCTGCCCGCGGGCCGGGTCTCCCGGGCTGGCGCCATGGCCCTGATGGGTGCCGGCATCGTACTGTTCGGTGTGGCGGCCGGCGCCCTGGGCCCCCTCACTTGGGCCCTGTCCCCCTTGGCCCTGGTCGTCATCCTGGGCTATTCGCTCTGCAAACGCTTCACCTCCTGGGCCCACGTGGCACTGGGATTGGCCCTCGCCGGAGCTCCCCTGGGTGCCTGGATCGCGGTGTCGGGGAGGATCGAGGCGCCAGCCCTATGGCTCGCAGGGGGAGTGCTGGCCTGGACTGCGGGATTCGACATTCTCTACTCGCTCCAGGATCAGGGCTATGACCGCACCAAGGGACTCCACTCCGTACCCGCGACGCTCGGTACCGCGGGGGCACTGGCACTCTCCCGTTCGCTTCATATCCTGGCCCTGGTGGCCTGGGCCATGTTCAATGTCCAGATGGGCAGCCACGTCGTGTCCTGGGCCGGATGGGCGACCGTGGCGACCATGCTCGCCAGGGAGCAATGGCTTATGCGGGGGGGCGACTTGTCTCGCATTGACCAGGCTTTCTTCACCTTGAACAGCCTTGTGGGACTCGTGTTTTTCCTTGGGCACGCTTTGGAATGGTGGCTTTCGCGCTCACTCCTGGCACTGGTCTAGATCGTTCGTTGTAAGAAGACGAGTTAGTGCTTCGCAGATTCCCAGGTATGCTAAGGGGCCATGTCCACCCACCAACCCGAACGCCGACTCGCTGTGCGCTCCAGCCGCCCTGATCCAGTAGGGTGGCTCACTGTGATGGTGGTCTTCAGCCACCGTACCATCCGGTGGTCGCTGACCCGCCGGACGATGCTCTGGATCATCGGTCTGGTGGCGGGCTTTTCGGCCCTGGCCATGATCGGATCCGGCTATGGATTCTGGGCTACAAAGAAGATCATGAGTTTCGGTCGGCTTCAGCAGGAGACCCGGGAGCAGCAGGACCAGCTCCGGTCCTCTCTGGATCAGGCCCAGGCGCTGGAAACCGAGGTGGCCACCCTCCGCCAGCAGCACACGGAACTGCTGAAACTGCTCAACCCCAAAGCCCCTTCCAGCGCACCCCTTCCCGCGCCGCCCGACCAGACCAATGCTAATCCGCTGCCGCCGGGGACCCGGGGGCGCCTTTCGCGCCTGAAGCAGGATCTCGATTACACGGCCAAAGAGGCCGCCGTGGTCCGCGCCCGCATGGAACCCGTGCTCCGCGCCTGGGCCCATACACCCTCCATCCCGCCCACGGCTGGCTATCTCAGTTCGGGGTTCGGGGTGCGGATAAACCCCTTCTCGCGCTCCAACGAGGCCGGGGATGGGCTGTTGGGCTACCACACGGGCATCGATATCAGCAACGTCCTCGATACGCCGATCCAGGTCACGGCCGATGGCGAGGTGGAGGAAGCCGGGTGGATGGACCGCTACGGCTGGGGGGTCCGGGTGCGGCACGGCAGTGGGCAGGAGACACTGTACGCCCACATGAATCACGTGAACGTCAAGACCGGACAGAATGTGTCCCGCGGGGATATCCTGGGGACCATGGGACGCTCGGGGAACGCCACAGGCGTCCACCTTCATTACGAGGTCCGGTTGAATGGAAAGCCCACGAATCCCCAGCCTTACCTCCGTCTCCAGCGCCAGTGGGTTCGGGCACTGGGCAAGTCGCTTTGACCCGCGAAGGAGTAGACCATGGCCGTCTTCCGCAATAGCAAATCCAAGTCCGAATCCGCGCCCGCGATCCATTCCCTGTTGGGCAAGGATGTAGTGCTCACCGGCGAGATCCACACCGGCTCCCAGAGCCTGCGCATTGAAGGCAGCGTCGAGGGGATCATCCATTCCACGGGCGAGATCTCCATCGCTCCCGGCGGCATCGTGAAAGGTACCGTCTACGCCAAGCACCTCGTGGTGACCGGCCGGGCGGAGGGGACCATGAAGATCACCGAGTGCCTCGAGATCCATGGCACCGGCTACGTGGAAGGAGACGTGGAGGTCGGTTCCCTCGTCGTGGACGAAGGGGGCACCCTCCAGGGCGTGTGCGTCCGCCGGGACCAGACCCGCAACCTGGACGCCAACAGCACCGCCAAGGGGGGCACCCTCGCCCTCTCCAACTCGGGACAGAAGGCCTTCGATACGCTCGAGACCAAGTTCTGACCAGCGGGTCGGATCAGCGGAATAGCGGCCCAGGGTCGGACTTCACCCCCAGGTAGGCGTAGGCCGCATCGGTGGCCTTCCGGCCTTGGTGGAGGGACCCGTGTCCGCAAGGCGCGGGCCCACCGGGCCAAGCGCGCGGGAGGACAGCGCGGGGCGCTGTCCGATACACGGGAGCGGAGCACGCCCCTACCGGAACAGCGGCCCTGGATCTGACTTCACGCCCAGATAGGCATAGGCCGCATCGGTGGCCTTCCGGCCTTGGTGGAGGGACCCGTGTCCGCAAGCGCGGGCCCACCGGGCCAAGCGCGCGGGAGGACAGCGCGGGGCGCTGTCCGATACACGGGAGCGGAGCACGCCCCTACCGGAACAGCGGCCCTGGATCTGACTTCACGCCCAGATAGGCGTAGGCCGCATCGGTGGCCTTCCGGCCTTGGGGCGTGCGGTCCAGGAACCCCACCTGCATGAGGTAGGGCTCCACCAGATCCTCTAGGGCTCCCTCGTCCTCGCCCAAGGCCGCCGCCAGGGTTCGCAACCCCACTGGCCCGCCACGATGCTTGTGGCAGATGGCCTGGAGGTACTCCCGATCCAGGCCGTCCAGACCCAGGTCGTCCACCTCGTGGAGCTTCAGGCAGGCCTCGGCGGATTCCATGGTGATGGTGCCGTCGCCCTTCACCTCGGCGTAGTCCCGGCAGCGCCGGAGCAGGCGATTGCAGATGCGTGGCGTGCCGCGGCTGCGGCGGGCGATGGCTTCGGAACCCTCCGTGGCGAGGTGGATGCCCAGCAGGTCCGCCGATCGGCGGGCGATGATGGCCAGGTCCGCCCGGGTGTAGAACTCCAGGCGGTGGACCAGGCCGAACCGGTCGTGCAGCGGCTTCGATATCAGGCCGGCGCGGGTGGTAGCTCCCACCAGGGTGAAGGGTCGGAGGTCCACCTTCAGTGTCTGGGCGCTGGGGCCCTGGCCGATGAGGATGTCGAGCTTCCGATCCTCCATCGCGGAATAGAGCATCTCCTCGATGGGCGCCGATAGGCGGTGGATCTCGTCGATGAAGAGGAACTCACCCGCTTCAAGGTTGGTGAGGATGGCCGCCAGGTCCCCCTTCTTCTCCAAGGCCGGGGCCTGGATCACCTTGCAGGGCGCGCCCATCTCATTCGCCAGGACATGCGCCAGGGTGGTCTTGCCCAGACCCGGGGGACCGAACAGGAGCACATGGTCCAGCACGTCGCCGCGCTTCGTCGCGGCCTGGAGGGCGATCTCCAGCCGGGCCTTCACCTTGGCCTGGCCGATATATTCCTGGAGCCGCTGCGGCCTCAGTGAATATTCAATGGGGTCCTCCTGGGTGGCGGAGGGGTCCAGGTCGGGATGTCGGTGCATGGTCTCTATTCCCTCACGGGACTTCCACTTGTGTCCAGCCGATGGACGGATAATCTTGGGATCGCAGTCCAGAACCCACCCCTCCTCCACCCCCCTGACGACCGCACGGGAGATGCCGTGGCCCAGCGCTACCAGCTCCTGATCCGAGACCGCCACGGATTCGAGCGCACCCTACCGCTTGTGCGCTCCGTCACGGTGGGGCGGCAAAGCCTGTGCGACGTGGTACTGCCCGATAGCATGATCAGCCGCAACCACTTGCGCCTGGAGCTGCGGGACGACACTTGGTGGATCGAAGACCTCCAGACCACCCACGGTAGCTTCTACAAGGATCAGCCGCTGGCGCGGGCGGCCTGGGAGCCTGGGGCCCCCCTGGTTCTGGCGGACGGCGCCTATACGCTGGTGCTCGTCAAGACCGACCAGACCAGCTCGGAGCTCCACCTCCAGGCCGTTCTCGAAGCGGCCCAGCTCCTGGCACAGGAAGTGGATCTGGAGGACATGCTCGAACAGACCCTGGACCGCCTCCTCACCATCTCGGGTACCGACCGTGGCTTCCTTATGCTCCTGGAGGATGGTGAACTGGCTTGCCGCGTCCAGCGCAATCTGGGACAGGAACTGGAGGGCCAGATCCAGCTGTCGATGTCCAGTGTCCACCAGGTGTTCGAGGCCGGCGATCCCATCTGGATTCTAAACGTCACCGAGGACGGCCAGCTGATCCACCATCAGTCGATCCAGCGCCTCGAATTGAAAACCATTTTCTGCCTTCCGCTGCTATTGCAGGGCCGACGCATCGGCGTGGTCTACCTGGACAGTCGCAGCCCCATCACCGAACCGCCGGACCGACCGACCTTCGAGGCCATCGTTTCGCTGTGCGCCATCGCCATTGAGCGAACCCGGCTCTCCGAGGAGAACCTCCGCACCCATGTGCTCGCCACCGTGGGCCAGGTGGCCAGCTCCATCGTCCACGACTTCAAGAATGGCCTTTTCGTACTGCGAGGCCACGCCGATCTGCTGGAGCTTTCCACCGAGGACAGCAAGGTGCGCCACCATTGCCGCAAGATCCTGGAAGGCGTGGACCGGCTCACGCACCTCAGCCAGGATGTGCTCGATTTCGCCAAGGTGCGCGAACCCCGGCGCGAGACGGTGGACCTCCGGCTCTTCATGGAGGCCATTGTCGAGCCACTGGTGCCCCGGGCCGCTGAATTGGGTGTGGACCTCCGAGCTGAGGGACCACCCTGCCTGATCAAGCTGGATCCTGGCCGGTTCACGCGGGTGATGGAGAACCTCCTGGCCAACGCCCTGGATGCCACCACCGCGATGAGCGGCGAAGTGCTGGTTTCCTGGACCCAGGTGACAGGCGGTGTCCAGATCCGCGTGAGGGATCGCGGGCGGGGCATCCCCAGGCGTGTGATCAAGCGGATCTTCGAACCCTTCTTCAGCTACGGAAAGAAGAAGGGTACCGGACTGGGCATGGCCACCGTGAAGAAGATCGTCGAAGAGCACGGCGGCACCCTGGAGTTCCTCAGTGAAGAAGGCGAAGGGACCGAGGTGATCATCCTGCTGCCTGATCATCCGATCACGGGAGCGGTCAAACTGGCCGATGAATCCACGGGCGGACACCGCAACCTGGGGGCGGAGCGCGTATGACATCCTTCCGGACCGGCCTGGGATTCGATGTCCATCGCTTTGCGGCCCCGGAGGATGGCCGTCCGCTGATCCTCATGGGGTGCGATATCCCACATGACCGGGGCCTGGCCGGCCACAGCGACGCGGACGTGATGCTGCACGCCCTCATGGACGCCCTGCTCGGCGCCGCGGGCCTCGGCGACATCGGCCAGCACTTCCCCGACACGGATCCAGCCTTCCAGGGCGCAGATTCCACCGGCCTGCTCGAGCGGGTGATGGGTGACCTCGCCGAGCGCGGCTACCATGTCGTGAACGCCGATGTCTGCCTCATCGGCGAGCGACCGAAGGTCGGGCCCCATCGTCAGCGCATGCGCGACCGCATCGCCCCGATTCTGGGGCTCCACCCCGACGCATTGAACGTGAAAGCCACCACCACCGAGAAGCTGGGCTTCACGGGCCGCGGCGAAGGGCTCGCCGCCCAGGCGGTGGTGCTGATCGAGCGGGCCTAGCGGTTCCGCTTCGTCAGTTCTGCCAGGGCCTCGCGTGTATTGAGGGAGGGATCCTCGATCACGGCCTCCAGCAGATCGCGCTGCAGCTTCCCCAGCCAGGGGCCGCCCGCGCGCCCCGTGAGCGCCATGAGGGCCGCGCCATCCAGGGCCAGGGCCTTCACCGCCAGGGGCGGCGCCGCGGCGGCCATGGATTCGATCCGGGCCAGGATCGTGGCATGGTCCCGCTCCCGGGTCTCCACCTCCAGACCCTTGGCCTGCTGATCCGCTAGGCGGAAGGCCGCCCAGCGCGCCAGATCCAGCCCGTCCTCCCCGAGGCGCCGTAAGAATCGGCGGCAGGCTGCATCGCTCCAATCCTCCGTTGGATGGGTGCCATGATGGCGCACCAGGGCCAGCACCTCGCGCTGGAGGACGTGTCCGGCCTTGAGCCGCCCCAGGATGACCGCCGCCAAGTCGAGCGAGCGACCTTCGTGTCCATGGAAATGTGCCTCGCCCTCCGGCCCCAGAGTCCTGGCCGCGGGCTTGCCGGCATCATGCAGCAGGGCCGCCCAGCGCATCCCCGGGTCCGCCGGCACCAGGTGGATCACCTCCAAGGTATGGCGCCAGACATCGTAGCGGTGGTGCCGGTTCTGGCCGCAGCCGATCATGGGGCGCAGCTCCGGCAGCCAGAGGTCCAGCAACCCGGTCTGAGCCAGCAGGTCCAGCCCCTTCCCCGGCTTCGCGCCGGTCAGGAGCTTGGTCAGTTCGACAAGAACGCGCTCCGCCGCCACCTTGCGGGCCACCTCAAGGCATTCGGGGATGGCCGCCAGGGTCTCAGCCTCCACCTCAAAGCCGAGCTGGGCGGCAAAGCGGCAGGCACGCAGGGTGCGGAGGCCGTCTTCCGAGAACCGCTGGAGGGGGTCCCCCACGGCCCGGAGCACTTGCGCGTCGAGATCCGCCCGACCGCCATAGGGATCCACCAGCTCCCCGCCGCCTACGGGAAGGGCCATGGCATTGATGGTGAAGTCGCGACGGGAGAGATCCTCTTCCAGGGAGACGCCCAGCTGCACCGTGTCCGGCCGGCGGCCATCCAGGTAGTCGCCGTCGCTGCGGAAAGTGGTGATCTCGACCGGCAGACCCTCCAGGATCACTGTCACCGTGCCGTGCTGGAGGCCCGTGGGGATGACCTTCAGGCCCGCGGCCCGCGCCCGGTCCATCACGGCCCGGGGCATCAGCTTGGTGGCCAGGTCCCAGTCCGCATGGGGACGCCCCAGCAGCTCGTCACGGACGGCGCCGCCCACGATCACCAGCTCCGCGCCAGGGCCCAGGGCCTCCTTGAGGCGAAGCAGGGGCTCCCACATCAGTCGGCGCTTTCGGCCAGCCTGGCCAGAGCCGCGCCTTCCACCCGGCAGGTGAGCCATGGACGCATGACCTTGGCCCCATGGGCCTCGTAGAACTCGATGGCCGGCGTGTTCCAATCCAGCACCTGCCAGACGAAGCGGGTCCAGCCTTCCTTTGTGGCGAGGGCGGCAAGGTGCTGGAGCAGGGCCTTGCCGATGCCCTTGCCCCGGAAGGCCGGTCGTACGAACAAGTCCTCGAGGTAGATGCCGGGCTTGCCCTCCCAGGTGCTGAAGTTCAGGAACCAGAGGGCGAATCCCGCCGGCTGGCCCTCCCACTCAGCCATCGTCACCTTCACCAGCGGGTGCTCTGAGAAGGCGTAGCGGAGGATGTCCACCTCGGTGGCCACCGCGGCTTCCGGCTCACGCTCGTACGCCGCAAGTTCACGGATGTACTGCAGGATCAGCGGGGCATCGGCGGGGACGGCGGGACGGAGGCTCAGCATGCGTCTATGCTAACTCCATGGATCAGGAAACCGCGCTGCGCCTTCACGAGGCCATGCTGCTCACCCGGCTTACGGAAGAGCGGCTGGTGAAGCTGTTCCGCCAGGGCAAGACCCTCGGCAGCATCTACCGCAGTCTGGGCCAGGAAGCCACTTCCTGTGCCACGGCCATGGCCCTGGGGGCAGAGGACGTGATCGCGCCGATGATCCGCAACCTGGGATCGATGTTCGTGCGCGGCGCCACGCCCCTGGAGATCTTCCTCCAGTACCTGGGCCGCGCCACGGGCCCCACCGGAGGCCGCGAGCACAACAACCACTTCGGGTCAGTGGCCCGGGGCATCCTCGCACCCACCTCCATGCTCGGCGCCCTCATCCCCGTGATGGCGGGCGTGGCGCTCAGTTTCCGCCAAAAGGGCGAACATCGTGTCGCCATGACCTGGATCGGCGACGGTGGCAGCTCTACGGGCGCCTTCTACGAGGGGCTCAATTTCGCCGTGGTCCAGAAGCTCCCCCTCATCGTGGTCGGGGAATCCAATGGCTACGCCTTTTCGACCCCGCCGGACCGCCAAATGGCAGGCCGGATGTCGGCACGATCCCAGGGCGCCTTCACTCTCACCGTGGACGGCAACGACGCTGCGGCGGTCTATGCCGCCGCCGCCCAGGCCCGGCAGCGTTGCCTGGAGGGCCAGGGCCCGGTCTTCCTCGTTTGCGAGACCTTCCGAAGGTCAGGCCACGCGGAACACGACGACCAGCGCTATGTGGACCCCCAGCTCCTGGCCCAGTGGGCCGCCAAGGATCCCCTGCCCCGCTTCGAGACTTGGCTGGCGCATAGGGGGTGGGCGCCAGCCCCGGACCTTCGCGCCCACCTTGAGGCCGAACTCCTCGCCGCCGCCGAGGCGGCCGAAGCGGCCCCCTGGCCCGACCCGGCCACCCTGGGCGCGGGGATATTCTCGACCTAGATCGACCCCGGCCATCATGATGACCCATTCATCCACAATGCGTCACCGATCACGCCCCCTGGGCGCTAGACTTTCCTTGTCATGGGGGATTCTGTGTTCGTTCTCGTTTTGAATGCCGGCTCCTCGAGCCTGAAGTTCAACCTCTTCGACATGGCGAATGAGGCATCCCTCGCCGAGGGCATGGCGGAGCGCATCGGCCTGGCCGAAGCCAACCTCTCCTGCACCATCGACGGAGAGAAGCAGAAGGAGGCCCTCCCCCTTCCCACCCACCGGGAAGCTCTTGGGGCCATCCTGGATCGCCTCCACTCCACCGTGCTGCACGAGACTCCGGTCCACGCAGTGGGCCACCGGGTAGTCCACGGCGGCCCCAAGTACGGTGACTCCGTGCTTGTCACGGACGAGGTGCTCCACGACATTGAGGCATTCGCCATCTATGCGCCGCTCCACAACCCGGCCAACGCCCTGGGCATCCGTGTCGCCCGGGAGACCTTCCCGGACGTGCCCCACGTGGCCGTGTTCGACACCGCCTTCCACCACAACATCCCCGACCACGCCCGCACCTACGGCATCCCCTACGAGCTGAGCCAGAAGTACGGCATCCGGCGCTACGGCTTCCACGGCACCAGCCACGCCTTTGTGGCCGCCCGCACGGCCATCCTCCTTTGCCGTCCCCTCCGGGCCCTCAAGATCATCACCTGCCACATCGGTAACGGCACCAGCATCTGCGCCGTGGGCCAAGGCAAGAGCATGGACACCAGCATGGGCATGACCCCGCTCCAGGGCGTCATCATGGGCACCCGCTGCGGCACCATCGATCCCAGCGTGGTGGAGATGCTCATGGAGCACGAGCACCTGGACTACGCGGCCATCACGGATCTGCTGAACAAGAAGTCCGGCCTGCTGGGCATCTCCGGCGTGTCCTCCGATTTCCGCGAGATCGAACTGGCTGCCGATAGCGGCAACGACCGGGCCCGGCTGGCCCGCGACCTGCTGACTTACAACGTGCGCCAGTTCATCGGTTCCTACGCCACCGTCCTGGACGGGGTGGACGCCATCACCTTCACCGCCGGCATCGGCACCCACAGCACCTACGTCCGCGCCAAGGTTTGCAGCAAGCTGGGCTTCCTGGGCGTCAAGCTGGACCCCGAAGCCAACGAGCACGGCACCGGCGAGCGCATCATCACCACCCCGGATTCCCGTGTGGCCGTGACGGTGGTGCCCACCAATGAAGAGCTGATGATCGCGCGGGAGACCGTGCGGTAGCTTTCCATGTGCTCGCTTTTGCGCTCGACTCGGGCGCCGCGGCGTTCCTGGTGCGGCCAGGCCGCGAAGGGGAATCGTCCCGGAACGACTCCATGCCGTCCGCGTGCCAACTCACAACATCTTTAGTCCCGAGCAATTGAGAAAGGTTTAAACCCTCTGCTGTGGATCGTTGCCTCACCCCCGTGGCGGGACACCACACCAGCGCTCCCCCGGCAGGCCCGACCATTCACCGGTCCTCGCCCGCCAGCCGCCGAAGGCCGCCCGGACTCCCCCCTAAACGGGCCCAGACTCTAGCCCGTAGGCCATCCATCATCCCGGCAGGTCCGGCGTCTTTCCCATCAGGGGGTTCCATGCAGAAACGGTGGGTCATCGTCTCCGTGGCCGGTGTGGCCCTGGCGGCGGGCATGTTCTTCACCCTCAAGGGCGGTGACGGCAAGGGCAAAAAGGCCGAGGCCAACACTCCCTTCCGCCTTGGCAAGGTCCAGGCGGAGGACCTCCAGGTAAGCGTCCGGGAAGTGGGCGTGGTGGATCCCCTCACCAAGGTGGACGTGAAGTCCACGGTATCCGGTCGCATCGTGGGCCTGAAGGTCCGCGAAGGCGCCACCGTGAAGGCCGGCGAGATGCTGGCCGAAGTGGAACCGGACGTGAATCAGGCCCAGACTCTGTCCGACGTGCAGGGCAGCGTGTCCCAGGCCCGGGTGAGCTTCAAGAACGCCGAACGGGACTTCGCGCAGCAGGCCGAACTCTTCAAAGCGGGGCTCATTTCCGATCAGGCCTACCGTGGCGCCAGAACCACCCGTGACCTCACCGAAGAAGCCTACAAGAGCGCCCAGACCCGCTACCAGATCGTGGAAGACCGTGGCATCCCCATCAGCGGCAACGCCTCCACCCAGAAGGCCCGGGTGACGGCCCCCATGAACGGCGTGGTCATCAAGAAGGGCGTGGAACTGGGGGATACCATCACCTCGGGCGTCAGCTCCTTCAATGCCGGCACCGTGGTGTTCACCGTCGCCGACCTGGCTTCGCTCATCGTGAGGGTGAACCTCAACGAGGTGGACATCGCCAAGGTGAAGGTGGGTCAGGCCGTCCGCATCACCCTGGACGCCTATCCCCAGAAGGCCTTCACGGGCAAAGTGCGCTTCGTGGCCCCAGCCGCAGATCTGGTCGAGAAGATCAAGGTCTTCAAGGTGGAGGTGGCCCTGGACGAACTCACCGAAGCCTTCAAAACGGGCATGAGCGCCAACGTGGAGATCCTCGGGGAGAAGCGGGACAAGGCCGTGAGCGTGCCCCTGGAGGCCCTCCAGCGCCGCGACGGCCAGACCGTGGTCTACCGCCTGAAGGAGAACCTCACCCCTCAGGATCTCGCCAAGGCCAAGGAGGGCCTCAGCGGGCGCGGCAAGTTCATCTGGCTCTCCGACCACTGGAAGGATTACTTCGACGTAGTTCCCGTCAAGGCCGGCATCGCCACCCTGGAGCGCGTGGAGATCCTTTCCGGCCTCAAGGCCAGCGACCAGGTGAGCCTCGAAGATCCCAGCAAGAAGAAGGTCGAGAAGGACGACGAGAACAATTGATCAGTCTTCAGGCTTCAGTCCTCGGTCCTCAGTGGAACCAACATCCCTCGTGCTTTCACTGAGGACTGAAGACTCAGGACTGAGGACTGGCAAGCGGAGCAACCATGTCCACCATCATCCAGACCCAGGGCCTCACCAAGGTGTACGGCGCCAATGGGGCCGCGGTCCACGCGTTGCGGGGCATCGACCTCACCGTGGAGAAGGGCGAGTTCGTGGCCCTCATCGGGCCTTCGGGATCGGGTAAGTCCACCCTCATGGCCATCCTGGGCTGCCTGGACCTGCCTACGGACGGCACCTACACGCTGGATGGTCGCCAGGTCCAGGGCCTCTCCGGCGGTGAACTGGCGCAGATCCGCAACGAAAAAGTGGGCTTCGTCTTCCAGAGCTACAACCTGCTGCCCAAGGCCAGCATCGCCCGCAATGTGGAGCTGCCCATGCTTTACGCCGGCGTGGGCCGCAAGGAACGCCGTGAACGGGCCATGGCACTGCTCGAGAAGGTGGGCATCGCGGACAAGGCCGACAAGCTGCCGGGCACCCTGTCCGGTGGCCAGAAACAGCGCGTAGCCGTGGCCCGGGCCCTGGCCAACGCACCGGCCCTGCTGCTGGCGGACGAACCCACTGGGGCCCTGGATTCGAAGACCGGCGCCGAAGTGCTCGACCTCTTCCGCGAACTCCACCAGCAGGGCAATACCTTGCTGCTCGTGACTCACGATCCCTCCATCGCCGCCCTGGCTGAGCGGCGGGTGGAGATCAGAGACGGATTGATCGCCACGGCCGAGGGGGTCGCCTAGATGACCACCACCGGCGCCTTCCGCGAGCGGCTGCTCGGGGCCTGGGTGGAGATCCGGGAGAACCTGGGCCGCGCCATCCTCCAGGCCCTGGGCGTGCTGCTGGGCGTGGCCTCGGTGCTGGGCGGCTTCTCCATCTCCGACAGCCAACGGAGGCGTGCCGATGAGATGTTCGTGAAGATGGGTGGCCTGGACAAGCTGAACGTCCAGCCCCGGGCGGCCATCCGCGACGGACAGCCCACGGCCCTCCAGCAGGCGAACCTGGGCCTGCGCGACGCGGATGCCCTCGGGGGCGAGGCACTCAATGCGAACGCCATCCAGGGCGTGAGTCGCCAGAAGAACGCCCGATCCCGAGTGGTTTCCCTCTACGCGGATCAGGACCGCCAGGTGAGCGGCATCGGGGGCGATTTCATTCCCGCCAACGGGTACGGCATCGCCCAGGGGCGTGGCTTCTCCAATACGGAGATGGAAACCGGGGCCGCCGTCGTCGTCCTCGGGACCGAAGCCGCCAACACGTTCTTCCCCAAGGGTGATGCCCTCGGACAGTCCCTCCGCATCGGAAGCACCCCGGTCACGGTCATCGGGACCTTCGAGGAGCGGGTCTTCCGCTTCCGGGAGAATGGGGGCAACCAGTTCTGGTGGCGCAACCGCATCATCGCCGTGCCCGCGAATCTGGTGCAGCGCCGGATGAATGGCGATGCCTACCGTCGGGTGGACCGGGTCACTTTCCGTATCCCCGACATGAACGTGATGAGCGGGTTCGCCCAGCAGCTCAAGAACCTGGTGAAGTCCAACCACCGCCTTCAGGAGGACTTCCGCCTGGACGACGTGGCCGCCCGTGTCCGGCGCCGTCAGAGCCAGGGTAGCGTCTACGACATCATCTTCATGCTTTCGGGTGTGCTGGCTTTGGTCGGTGGCGGCATCGTGAACGTGAACATCCAGATGGCCGGTCTCAAGGAGCGCGTCCGCGAGGTGGGCGTGAAGATGGCCATCGGCGCCTCAGGCCGGGAGATCTTCAAGGGCTTCATGACCGAGGCGCTGATGCTCACCGCGCTGGGCGGACTGGCCGGTCTGGTGCTTGGGATCGGTTTCTCCTGGGTCATCACCAAGAGCCTCGGCATTCCACTCTACATGACGCCCGCCAGCTTCCTGTGGGCCTACGGAATGGCGGTCGTCTTCGGGTTCCTGTTCGCGCTGTATCCCGCCTGGAAGGCCGCACGGCTTTCTCCGATGGAGGCCCTGCGCTATGAGTGATGAGACCTTCACCCTCCGCTCTCCCGGGCCTTCGCTACTGGACGGAGAGGCACCCGTTCCACCTCCCCGTACTCGCCGGTTCAGCCTCGCCATGCTCTGGGAGGTGGTTCACACGGGCCTGGTGGAACTTTGGGCCCACACGACGCGCAGCCTCCTGACCCTCACCCTGCTCATGCTCGGCGTCTTCGCCCTGGTGGTGATGACTTCCGTGCTGGACGGCATCATGGACAAGATCAGCACTGGTTTCGCGGGCATGAGCTGGGATGGCACCGTCCGCATCGCCCCGAAGACGCCCGAAACCGGCGAAGAGCGGAAGCGCTTCGACATGAGCCCGGGTCTGCGCTTCGAGGATCTCAGCCGCGTCACGGCCGCCAACCCCAAGGTGCTGGCCTTCCTCCCCCGGGCCCAGAAGACCGTCCCTGTGCGGATCCTGGGCGACACGGAGCGGATCTTCGTGAACGGGGTGTCCCCCGACTACGCCCAATGGATGAACCGCCCCATCGGCATCGGGCGCGGACTCACGGAGGATGACCAGCGGCGGCGGTCCGCCGTGGCCGTGGTGGGCGCCACCCTCGCCGCCAAGCTGTTCGGCGGCGCCGATCCCGTGGGTCGCGACCTGGTGGTGGAAGGCGTGCCCTTCCGCATCGTGGGGGTCCAGGCCCCTGCCCAGATCTTCAACGATGAAAATTATTTCGACGCCAACGGCATCCTGATTCCGCTGGAAACCTACATGAATCGCATGGACCCGGCCCACAAGCTGGCCCAGGTAACCGTGAAACTGCGCAGGCCTGAGGATCTGGGCGAGGTCTCCGCCATGCTGCTCGGCCGGGTGCGGCAGGCCCATCATGGCATCGAGGACGTCGAAGTGGTGGACTTGGACGCCGAAGCCGCCAAGGGCTACCAGAACTTTCTGGAGCAGATGCACGGCTGGCGGGTGGTGCTGCTGAGCCTGGCGGGCACCGTGCTGCTGGTGGGCGGCGTGGGGGTGCTGTCGGTGATGCTCATCAGCTTCAGCGACCGTCGCTTCGAGATCGGCCTCCGCAAGGCCCTGGGCGCCTCCGATCACGAGATCTTCATCCAGTTCCTGCTGGAAGCCGTGGTCCTGGCGGCCATCGGTGCCCTGCTCGGCACGGTTTCGGGCGCCCTGCTTTGCCAGGCTCTTTCGGCCAATTTTCCCTTCGGCCTGGTGGTCAATCCCGTGGGCCTCCTCACCGCCTGGATCGTGGCCCTGGTGCTGGCCGTGGTCTTCGGTCTCTATCCCGCCTTCCGCGCCATGCGCCTGAGCCCCATGGAAGCCATGCGGTAGGATCAAAGCCCATGGCCGATCCCATCCAAGTCACCGCCTCCGTCCGCATTCCCGGCGATGCCATCCGCTTCAAGGCGGTGCGCGCCGGTGGGGCGGGTGGCCAGAACGTGAACAAGGTCTCTTCGAAGGTGGAGCTGCGCATCGACCTGACGGCCATCGAGGGCCTGCCCGAAGATGCGCTGATCCGATTGCGGGTGGCCCAACGCAATCGCCTCGACGCCGAGAGCCTCTGGATCGTCATCAGCGACCGCACCCGGGACCAGCTCAAGAATCTGGAGGATGCCCGGGAGAAGGCCGCCGAGGCGGTCCGCGCCGCTCTGGTGCGCCCCGTCCCCCGCCGGGCCACGCGGCCCACCAAGGCCTCGAAGGAGCGGCGCCTGGATGCCAAGAAGCGATCCTCCGATCTCAAGCGACGCCGCAGTGGGCCCCTGGAGTAACCTGGAAGCTCCTCCGGAGACCCCATGCCCGCCCCCCAGACCTACGCGACCCATCGACGCTTCGAACCCTTGCAGCACTACATCCTGATCCCGATCTTCCTACTCACCGCCGTCGCCACCATCTATACCTGTGTGCGCCATCCGGCCCTGGCCACCCTCTGGATCGTCGTGCTCGCGTTGGCTGTGCTGGCGCTGACTGTCCAGGTCCGTGTCTATTCACTCAAGGTGCAGGACCGCCTCATCCGCCTCGAAGAGCGCTTACGCCTCGCCAGCCTCCTGCCCGAGGACCTCAAGGCCCGCATTCCCGAACTGACCGTCAAACAGCTCGTGGGCCTTCGCTTCGCCGCCGATGCCGAACTGACAGATCGAGTCCGCGAGGCCCTTGATGAACACCTGGATGGCGAGGCCATCAAGAAGCGCATTCATACGTGGCGGCCGGATGAGTTCCGGGTCTGAAGCTCTGGTCTTAGATCCGCACGGACCCACGTAGAACGGCTCCCACCGCGCCGCAGGATTCTGGCGCGAACGCTCAGCGGGCAGGGTTGTGCTTGCGCAGCCTGTGCATGAGTTGGCTCAAAGGAATGAAGAAGAAGCGCAAGACGCGGCCATGCCGCCGCCGGTCGCCCCGGGCCCGCAATGCACGCCGCTCGGTCCCGACCTCCCGGCAGTAGTTCCAAAGATCCTGGAAGGTCCGTCGATCCATCTGCTGGTCCGCTCCTCTTGATAAATATACGGCATGGAACGGGGGGTTGATATCCTCGAACCTAGAATGGAACCCAAAGCCTCCGAAACGCGCATGTCCCTGCTCCAGGCGGCACTGGTGTGCTTCGCCGATCACGGATTCGACGGCACGAGCATGCGGATGATCGCGGAGAAAGCGGGACGCCCCCTTTCGCTCCTTTCCCACTACTTCGGGAACAAGGAGGGCCTCTACCTGGAGGTATTCAAGTACATCTTCGAAACATCCACGCCGCAGCTCGCGAACCCCGCGCTCGCCCCGGACCTGGATCCGCGGGATCCGCAGGGAGCCATCCGGCTGTTGAGGGAACAGATCCACTTCATGTACCAGCAGGCGGCTCCTGACGTGGCGGCGGCCAGGCCGCTCCAGGATCACCGGGCTCGCCTTTGGGTGCGGGAGTTCCGCTCCCCCCGCGCCAGCCTCCGCCCGATCATCCAGCAGTACATCGGGCCGGCCGCGGATCTGATCCGCAAGTGCATCCAGGTCATCCGCCCTGAATTGAACGCGGCGCAAGTGGCCTTTCTCAGCGCCACGATCATGGGCCAGGTGGCGGGCCATGGCACGATGTCGGGCCTCAACAAAGTGCTGTGGGGTGAACACCCGCCCTTCGGCAGCCACTTCCAGGAAGCGGAGTTGCTCGTTGATTTCTGCCTGCACGGCCTGAGAGCTGGTACGCCGAGACCGCGCCAAGGCCAAGGCCAAGGGTAGGCTCGATTTTATTGGAATCTCCCTTTGCCCCGAGGGGCAGGACGGATGGGGAGAGGGCTAGCCGGGGCCAGTGCATCAGTCGAAAGACCAAGAATTAAATTGGCTTCAATAGGACGATTGATCTATATCTAAATTTAATGTTATTTTTATTTTTTATAAACATAACATATAAATATCAATTTTGTTATTAATTGGTGTTTTTTAAAAAAATATATTGCCAAAATTATTCAATCGATCAATTCTATTGATCGGTCGAACGACTAACGCCTGAATGCCCCATGCGCCCATCCGATGCCACACCCTCCCCAGATACCCGCGACGCCCTGATCAAAGCCGCCTTGACTTGTTTTGCCACGCACGGCTATGACGCTACCTCCATCCGCTTGGTGGCATCCAAAGCGGGGAAGAACTCCTCCCTCATCTCCTACTACTTCAAGAGCAAGGAAGGGCTGTACCAGGAGGTCTTCCGCTACCTGCTGGCCCGCTTCGCGGCCAAACCGGCCGAAGCGAAACGCCAGGGTCCGGACCCGGGCGCCACTGACCCCGCTGGGGGGCGATCAAGACTTCGCGCCCACATCCACAGGCTCCTGCTTGAAGTGGACGCCCATTTCGACGCGTCGGATCCTCTGCGGGGACCAGCTTCGCGGCTCTGGCTGAGCGAACTCCAATCCCCGAGACACGAGGTGAAGGATCTTCTGCGGGAGCGGCTGGAACCTTTTGTGCGCGAACTGCGCGAGTGCATCCAGGCGATTCGATCCGACCTGTCTCCGGCGGAGGTCGACTTCTGGGGGATCACCCTTCAAGGCTGCTGTGTCAGCTATGCCTTGATGGCCGAGATCAACCGTCTGGTCTGGACTTCGGCCGATCCCTCCCTGACTCTGGAAGTCATGGCGGATCGGCTGGCTAATTTCATTTACGACGGCCTCAGACAGCACTGATACTTGCGGTCCGGAGCCATCCGGTCCCGCGCGACGACCCTGGGGTTTTCCCCGATTTCATTCTCATTCACGGAGCTTTCCCATGCAGACCCCCTCCCGAGGCGGAATGATCCCCATCATCGGAGCCCTTGTGGCCGGCGTTTTGTTGATTGGTTGCGGCAAGAAAGAACAAGCCAAGGCCCTCCCTGAGGTGGCCGTGGTGACGTTGCAGCCTGAACGGGTGGCCATCACCTTCGAATTGCCAGGACGGACCTCGGCGTACCTCGTGTCCGAAGTCCATCCCCAGGTGAACGGCATCGTCCAGAAGCGGCTCTTCACGGAAGGCGGCGATGTGAAAGAGGGCGACGTCCTCTACCAGATCGATCCGAGACCCTACCAGGCCGCCTATGACACGGCCGCGGCGGCCCTGGCCCGGGTGGAAGCCAATCTGCCCGCCATCCCGAAGCGCGCCGGACGCGTCAAGGAACTGCTTGCCGTCAACGCCGTGGGTCAGCAGGACAATGACGATGCGGACGCCGCCCTCAAGCAGGCCGAAGCCGAAGTCCAGGCCCTGAAGGCCGGTGTCGAATCCGCCCGGATCAACCTCGGCTATACCCGCATCACGGCCCCGATTTCGGGGCGCATCGGCAAGTCCAACGTGACGCCCGGCGCCCTGGCGGCGGCCTACCAGGGCCCAGCCTTCACCACCATCCAGCAGCTGGACCAGGTCTACGTGGATTCCCCGCAGTCCAGCAGCATCCTGCTGGGGATCCAGCGAAACCTGGCCGCCAACCGGATCAAGGGCAGTGCGGACCAGGCCAAGGTGAAGCTCCTCCTGGAGGATGGAACCCCCTATTCCCAGACCGGGATCCTGAAGTTCTCCGACGTTACAGTGGACCCGAGCACAGGCTCGCAGATCCTCCGCATGGTCTTCCCGAATCCCCGCCACATCCTGCTCCCGGGCATGTACGTCCGGGCCATCGTCGCGGAGGGGGTGGCCGAGCAGGCCATCCTC
>Ga0315270_10000040_pt1 | contig 65978 bp, 78 predicted proteins | sample C1_bottom_MG_FD_204932 | JGI IMG/M metagenome (GOLD analysis project Ga0315270, IMG submission 204932) | Sediment microbial communities from Yellowstone Lake, YNP, Wyoming, USA - C1_bottom | ecosystem: Environmental > Aquatic > Freshwater > Lake > Sediment | place: USA: Wyoming | collected... | reverse complement strand
CGCGTCGCGGCGAATAAAGACGGTTCAGTGCCATGAGCGGGCATTCGAGCCACGTCTGAGTAAGGTCGGAAATGTCGCTAATAACGGTCACTCAGAAAAGAGTTTTTCTACAGCCTCAACGTAAAGTTAAGGGGCTCGCCCGCTTCTGGGCGAGTCCCTCTTGAACGACGGGTTGGGCTGCACTATGCCTCTCCGTTGAACATGAGTTGATAAAACAACTTTTTGTTCGGATTATATTTGACCTGGAAAAAACATGGCCCTCCGTCAAATACACGAACAAACTGAAGTGTAGATTGCTCTGGTGGGGAGATGCAAAAAGCGTTGATAAAGATTATTTTTTGCCCATCTTCCACCTGCCCCTGAAACTGAAAAGTATAGCTTTGCCACTTAGGCAACTGCAGGTGCTGGATCAAAGCCTGATGTTTTACAAAAGGCTCCAAACTGCTGCGAAGCTCACTAACCTGCTCGGGTGCAGGTGACCATGCACCGCTTGGAATGGCCAGCCAAGAACCAATAACAACGGCAAGAGCTAAGCTAAATAGATTCATATGCCCAACAGTTAATCAAGAGACCCATGGGTCCGGACATTTATTAATATAGAGACAGCCATTATGAGCCTTTATCTTTATGTTTTTTATTGACCTTTTCGATCCCCGGTCCGGTTATTACGTTACGCTAAAGGAGTCCGGTAAAAATGTATTATGCTCCTGTTTTTTTCACTCAACTATAGGAGTTAAGCTTATGGGGTCAACCCACCCCACCTCGCTTGTTGGATCAAGTTTCAATCGTTTGCCGTCGCCGCCATTTCAGCCCGCGCACAGAAGACAGCTACCGCTACTGGATTCGGCAATTTATCTACTTTAGCGACAAGCGCCATCCCAACACCTTGGGTGGTGCTGAGGTTGAAGCTTTCCTAAATCACTTGGCGGTCGATCGTCGAGTTTCCGCTTCAACACAGACGCAAGCGCTGAACGCACTAGTGTTTTTGTACGATTCGGTACTGCAAATGCCGTTGGGTGTACTTGCCGGGCTCAAACGCGTGCAGCGCCGTGAACGCGTGCCCGTCGTATTGACCCGTGAAGAAGTGAAAGCGATATTGGAGCACATGGCAGGGATTCCTCGCCTGATGGCCGAGCTAATGTATGGTGCCGGTCTGCGAGTGGGGGAATGCGTGACATTACGGGTAAAGGACATCGACTTCTCCGCTGGGGTACTCAATATCCGTGATGGCAAGGGCGGAAAAGATCGCACAACCTTGCTGCCTCAGCGCTTGCATGCGCCGCTACATCAGCACTTGCTACGGGTGGCCGAGCAACACAAACGCGATCTCTCCCATGGCGCGGGATTGGCGCCCATGCCAAGCGCGCTCGCCCGAAAATATCCGTCCGCATCGTCCTCCTTGTCTTGGCAGTTCGTCTTTCCGTCCTCGGTGCTGCGGCCCTGGGGTGACGGGGGTAAATTGGCGCGTTGGCATACTTCGGACTCAACGGTGCAGCGCGCGTTTCGTGATGCGAGAAAAGCCACGGGAATTCACAAACACGCCAGCGTGCATACGTTAAGGCACTCGTTTGCGACGCACTTATTGGCTTCAGGCACGGATATTCGTACGATCCAATTATTGCTGGGACATCGAAGCTTACAAACGACGATGATTTACACCCATGTGTTGGAAGTGACGCGCAATGTTGCTAGTCCATTCGATAGCCTGTGATCTTTGCAAATAGCAATCGTAATGGGAAGCAGCTTACCTTTCAACTAAGGCGCGGAAGGCTTCGATTGAGGGGCGTAATTTTTCCAGAAGCGAGGGATCTAATGATTGCTCGCTGAGCATACCCGTCGCGATTGCTCTTGCAACTGCATTCTCGGCAGGAAGTGCTGAGTAGCATTTGTATAGCTCTCGGGAGACACCATTGTGAAACTCATGAATCTCTTCGGAAAGATCAAATGCGCTGATACCGTCATCGGCCCAAATACAGAAGCGTTCGAACAATTCTTCAAGTTCGCGCGTCAGCTCTGCTTCCCAGGCTTCGCTGGCAAGTTGCCTGAGCAGAGACTTTTCATGTCGGGTGAATTCGTTGGCCATCGTTCGGTATTTTATCTATGCATTTTTTGTAACGATAGATCAATTTATTTAAAACAGCAGTGCTTGGCAATTTGAGGATGACCGCTTGCGGCTGTAGACCAGCCCTTTAATGACTGTGGTATGAGCGGCCGGATAGGGTCGATGACTGCCGGTCGCTACACGCGCAGTCATCGGCGCGAATTCACCACCAGCAAAATTAACTCTGCGCACTGCCCGCATACAAGGCCGCAATCAAATCCGATTGCGTGACCATGCCCACTAGGCGATTCTCGGCATCGACGATGGGGATGTGGTGCAGGCCTTTTTCGGACAGCAGGGGTACCAGTTCGACGATATGCGCATTGTCACGTGCGGTATATACCGGCGCGGCCATGATCTGGCCGACCACTTCCGGTTTGTTGCTGATCATGCCGCTGCTGCGGCGAATGAACTGCACCAGTTTTTCTTGGAAGGTGGCATAGGTCTTGAGGTCGGCACGCTTCAAAAAATCCACCAGGGTGATAATGCCAATGATGCGCCGGGCGCGGTCGATGACCGGCAGCGCCTTGATCTTGTGATAGCGCAATTGCGCCCATGCTTCTTCCAGCTCGGTGCCGTATTCCACCGTAACCAAGTCGCGCGACATGATGTCGCTGCACAATATCTCGCCCATCTTGCGCCGGTAGGCTTGCATCCCGGCCATTTTGTAGATTTGATCCAGGTCGGCTTCGCTGACGTCGAGGTAGGCATCAAAATTCTTTAAGGCCTCACGTAGGTCGGATGAGGAAATGCCCACGCGCTGCATGGCCAGGGGGTCGTCGTGCTTATGCAGCTCATCGCGCGCGGAGCGCTGGCGCAGCGGATATTTTCGCCCGGGCAGCAAATTATTAAAGACCACCGCGGCGATCAATAGCACTAGCAGATTCAGCGTAAACGGCATCCAGATAAATTGATAACCGAGGGCATGGATCGTTTTCCCACCCAGGATCGGCAGCAGCGCAACGCCACCACCGGGTGGGTGCAGGCTATGCGTCGCCAACATCAGCACTACTGTCACGCCGATGGCCACGGCGGCTGCCAGCATGGGGATGGGGATCAGCTTGGCGCAACTTACGCCAACCAGGGCGGCGATCAAATTCCCAGCCAGCAAAGGCCATGGTTGCGCCAAAGGGCTATGCGGGATCGCGAATACCATCACTGCCGAAGCGCCGATTGAAACTATCATCAGCGGCGCGCCGCTACTGGAAACAAACCAAGTGCTCACTGCGATGACCAAGAGAATGCTGGCAAAGGCGGCTAAGCCGGAACGCAGTTTCTCTCCCATGCTCAAGGGCACCGATTCCAGCAGCGCATAAGATTGCAAAGTTTTAAGTAGCGATTTCATTTTCGGTTTTTGTATCCCGTTGACCGGTACAAGTTAAACATTTGGTAACTGCCATTTTACCGGCGCTGCTCTTATGCTGGGTGCGTCGCCTTTCACAAAGTGCAGCCTCATGAAAAATGTGCTTGCCCACGGCTCTCGCTACCTTAACACTCAGCGCATTGGCTTGCTCGGTCTTGCGCTGCTGCTCTTGCTGGCAGTGTTGCTGATTGGGCGCAGCGAGAACCCTGCGCACACGGCGAATAAAGTTGGCGCACAAGCAGCACAAGACTTGGCGCGCACAACTTCCCTGCGGCAACAAACGCAATTGCAAAAAGCGCAGCAAATACTCCAGGTGCTGTCTGGCATTACGCCGCTGCGGCAATCCCGCCCCGGCATTTGCAATGCATTCCTGGCACGCCAGCTCGAACGTTATCCGCAGTATAGCAATTTGGCTTTTGTCGATATGCAAGGCACGGTGCGGTGCAGCGCAAAGCCACTGCCGAAGAAGATCGTCTTGCCTGCCCTGACGGCACAAACGCCGCCCCATGTTTTTACCATGCAGCAGAGTGTCGCATTGGCCATGCCGCATATTGCGCCCGATGGTCGTGTGCAAGGTGCGGTGATTGCCTTGCTGCCGGCGACGGATTATTTCCCACCGCCGCCCAAGGCTACGATCGCGCCAGCGAAATCGGTCGTTTCCACGGCATCCCACACGGCACAATGGGGCTTGTTGGCGCTAGCCTTGTTGATCTTGGTTTGGCGCGTGGCCAGTTATGCCTTTGCGTCACTGAAACGACCCCGTCAGGCGCAGCGCCCGGTTGCCAAATCGCATAGCGATACGCAGCTACTGCGCACCGCTTATTCCGAACTTAAAGGCGCATTTGTGAAAAAGGAACAGCGCGTTCGGCAGTTGGTGCAATTGGACGAACTCAGCCAACGCTTACAAGCTTGCGCTAGCCGTAGCGAATTGACCGATACGGTGGCGCGCTGTGCACAGGCGCTTTTTCCCGGCTGCCACGGCGCTGTGTTCTTGCATGTCGAAGCGGAACGTTTTGGCCTGGCCTTGGCCTGGGGCGGCAGCACGCTGACGCAATCCCTGCAAACCTTGGATTGTCATGCATTGCATAGCGGTGCGCCTTATGTCGGGCTTGGCGCGAGTGCGCGCGCGTGCACGCATGCCAAGGCTGCGCTGGCTTATGCCTGCATCCCACTGCAATCTAGTGATGGGGTCTTGGGTCTACTGTATTTGGCGCACGCGTCTTTCGCCCATCGCCACACGCCGCCTTGGGCCGCCACCGCCATCGCAGAGCGCACCGGCATCGCCTTGCTGGCCTTGCGTCGTCAGGAACAACTGCAACGGCGCGCGATTCGCGATGCACTGACTGGCCTGTTCAATCGCGGTTTCATGGAAGAGGCCTTGGCCATCGAATTGCAGCGCGCCTTGCGTCGTGGCGCATCCATTGGCGTCATGCTGTTGGATGTGGATCACTTCAAGCGCTACAACGATACTTATGGTCATGCGGCCGGCGATGCGGTGTTGCGCGGCATCGGCGGTTTGCTACAGCACACAGTACGCGAAGGGGATATGCCTTGCCGCTACGGCGGCGAGGAATTTGTGGTGATCTTGCCTGGAGCCGATTTAACCACGACCCAGCAACGTGCAGCAGTGCTGTGCGCCAACATCGCGTCCTGGCACCCTACGGCCTTGGATGGCGCGCCAGCCAGCGTGACTGCCTCGATCGGGGTGGCTTGTTACCCGCAGCACGGCATGACTTGGCAAGCGGTGTTGAAGCGCGCGGATCAGGCGCTGTATGCCGCGAAGCATGCGGGGCGCAATCGTGTAGTGACGGCGGATGCGCTTGCAACTGAACCGGAAGCTGTTTCAGCTTAGGTGCAGCGTAGGGCGTTAATGCAAGCTTCGATCTTCCACCACGGTCAAACGATACGGCTGCAAGTGCAGTGTTTCCAAATGCTTGCCGAGCATAATGATGGTGCCTTGGAGCCGGTTATCTCCAGTGTCGCTGAATTCAAAGCGATAGGTACGCGCAATGACCAACTGCCCGCGTGTATTGCGCTGCAAGCGATAACTCACCGCGGCCATCGCCTCGTCTAAAAACTGCACGTTTTCTTTGGCGCAAAAATCCTTGGCAATGGCGATGGCGCTATCGCGCACGCCTTGATTTTCTAGCCACAGCCAGCCGAAACCCAACAGAAATACCACCACCCCAAGCTCGATCATTGATTCATTCCCGCCTTATTGCATGAAATTCAGGCTGCCACGGCCAGCAATACCGTGTTCCAGCCCTACAGAAACCTTAAATATGGGCGTTATTCTAGAATGATATAGGTATAGTCCGAATATTAAGGATCCATCATGACCATGTCCCTACCGGTGACACTACAAGAATTTACACGTGATATCGACCATTTGGTGTCGCTGCCCAGTGTTGGCGTGCGCATTAATGAAGCCGTCAGCAACCCGAACAGCACCGCCGATGACATTGGCCGGCTCATCAGCCAAGACCCGGCAATGGCGGCACGTGTATTGCGCATCGCGAATAGCCCGGCTTATGGCCTTTCGTCGCAGATCACGACCATATCACGCGCTGTCTCTATTGTCGGCACACAATTTATCCGCGACTTGGTGCTCGCCACATCGACTATCAGCGCCTTCAAGGACATCCCGAACGATTTGGTCAGCCTGGAAAATTTCTGGGATCACAGTTTGTATTGCGGCATTGCCGCACGCCTATTGGCCGAGCAGCGCGGGATGAAACATGCCGAAACAGAGTTCCTGGCAGGATTGCTGCACGACATTGGGCAATTGGTCATTTTCCACAAGCAGCCTGAGGAAGCGCGTCGCGCGCTGCTGCTTTCAGTGGAAGGTCCTGACGATCTGGCACTGCACAAGGCTGAACAAACGATATTTGGCTTCGACCATGCGCAAGTCGGCGCGGAACTCATGCGCCACTGGCATTTCCCACCCTTGTTGGTGGCCTGCGTTGAATTTCATCACGCGCCGCAAGATGCGCCGCAATTTCAGGTCGAGGTGTCCTTGGTGCATATCGCCAATAGCATCGCCACCCTGGCCGAGATCGACAGCGTGTTGGAAGACGATGCCGTACGCACTGAAGCGCTGGCCTGGGAGCTGACCGGCTTGAGCAAAGATGTCATTGAACCAACGGTACGCGCCACCCAAGCGCAATTCGCGGAGATGCGCGGTTTGTTGCTCGGTTAGCCATGCGCCCAATCCAAGTGATTGGCGTCGCCTCCGGTATGGGTGCGCAAGATCGAGGCTGCGCAGATGGCCCCGATGCACTGTTATCCAGTGGCTTGCTTACGCGTTTGCAGTCTGACGAATTAAGTGCGACCTTGAAGGAAATACTGCGTCCTGCTTGCACCGGCGATTCGACCCAACTGATTACTGCGCTATGCGAGCGCTTGGCGCTTAGCGTTTACGACACCTTAAGCTGCAATGCTTTTCCCCTCATTATTGGCGGCGATCATTCCTGTGCCATTGGCACTTGGAGCGGCCTGCATCGCGCACTCGGCCAGCGCCCTTTAGGCTTGATTTGGATTGATGCGCATATGGATAGCCATACGCCGCAAACTTCACCCAGCGGCGCATTGCACGGCATGCCGCTGGCGTGTCTCTTGGGCCATGGCCTACCGACACTGACCGCCATCGGCGGCACGCCACCGCAGTTACAGCCGCAACATGTGTGCCTGATCGGCGTGCGCAGCTTCGAGCCGGCTGAGGCCGCCTTGTTGGCACAATTGCAGGTTCGCGTTTTTTTGATGGATGAAATTCGTGAACGGGGTATCGACGCCGTCATCGCCGATGCCTTGGCTATCGTGCTGCATGATACTGCCGGTTTCGGTATTAGCATCGACCTGGATGCGTTGGATCCACATGAGGATCCCGGTGTCGGCTCACCGGCTGCGAATGGGTTGTTCGGACGTGAACTGCTTACGGGACTTAAATCACTGCGCCAGCACCCATCTTTGCTGGCTTTAGAGTTGGTGGAGTACAACCCACATCACGACCACAACCAACGTACTGCGCATGTGGCGCTGGATTTGGCACAGTGCCTGCTCACGTCAACAGGTTAGAAATTAACAACTCTTAAAAAAATAAGTTGAATTAATTTAATTAATCCAATCACGCCCATTTCCTGAGGTAATTTCTTTTCTCAATCCATATTGGCTAGGCGAGCTTTCCTTCATTTGCGCAACAATGTAGAGCAGTGGCTCAGTTGAATTATTGCGCCATGCTCTTTGCCCATCCGGTAAAACACGCACGATCGAACCTTCCCGCACATCCAAAATTTCTCCGTCGATCTGCATCTGTCCTTGGCCTTGGATAACAATGTAAACCTCTTCGTTTTTTTCATGCGCATGACGAATCGGCATACCCGCACCAGGCGGTAGCGAGTGAATAGAAATTGCGCAGCCAGTAAAGCCGGCCATTTCCTTGAGAAAATGCCTGCCGTGCATTTCACCTAGCCCGGGGATTCCCCGGGAATGGTCTTCCCAATTTTTATAAATCTCACGTTCATAGAGAGTGAAATTGCTACCGCATTTGGTCTTGCCGCCAGTTACTTTGCCGTCCGACATTACGCCCCCTTGAAATATCCAGCCACCAATAGATGACCGGTCGGTCAATTTTTCAAACATATACACACGTTCACTACAATGTTTCAGCGCACTTATGCTCGGTTAATACGCATCTGCGTCATGACGGGTAATAATTGCCGTATCACTTCCGGGTTGTTTTGATTTTTTGACATCAACAAAACACCTTCGAAATATGCCAGCATGGCTTTGCCAGTCGCATCGACATCCATCTCCGCAGGCATCTCACCACGCTGTTGCGCTGCTTGTAAGACGCTAGAAAAAAGTTTTTGTAGCTTACTAAAAGTCTGCTGAATTTGATCGCGTATCGGCTCGTCTTGGGTCGATAGTTCGTTTGCCAGATTGCCGAAGAGGCAACCCAAAACAAATCCAGTGTCGTGATTGATCTTTTTTTGCAACTGATAGACGTGCTCGGCAAAGCGCCCAAAGCGCTCCAGCGGCGGCAAATCTTCGGCAAATGCTTTATCAATGACACTTGCTTTCATATTGATGAATTGCGCATCCATAACAGCAAGCATGAGCGCCTGCTTGCTGGGATAAAAATGATAAAAGCTACCTTTTTTCACCCCGGCATGGCGGCAAATATCAGCCACGCCGACATCGGCGTAACTGCGCGCCAATATCAACGCACTTGCCGCATCTAGAATTCGTTGCTGGGTGTCTGGGGTGGCTTGCATGGGAGTAATTTAAGTTGACCGGTCGGTTTAGTCAAGGATATTTTAGGGGTCGTTATTTGCTCACGTACTAAAACGAACTGCAGCCACAAAATCATTCGGGAATGATAGTCTTGCGCCTGCCATTTTTTTACTTCGACTATTTGCTGGAGAAAACCATGTACTTAAAACTATCCGCTGCACTGCTTGGCTTGTGCCTGTCTTTTACCGCATTCGCCGCCAACCCAAAAGTAGAAATGAAAACCAGCCTAGGCAATATGACCATTGAGCTGTATCCGGAAAAAGCCCCGAAGACAGTCGATAATTTTCTGAAATACGTCAACGGCGGTTTCTATAAAGGCACGATCTTTCATCGCGTGATCGATAACTTCATGATCCAAGGTGGCGGCTACGACGCAAATCAGCACGAGAAACCAACGCGCGCACCGATTCAGAACGAAGCCAATAACGGCTTGAAGAACGACATTTACACCATCGCCATGGCGCGCACCGGCGACCCGCATTCGGCCTCGGCACAATTCTTTATCAACGCTAAAGATAACGATTTTCTGAATCACACTGCCCCCAACCCCAGCGGCTGGGGTTATGCCGTGTTTGGAAAAGTGATTAAAGGCCAAGAGGTGGCGCTGAAAATTTCCAAAGTGCGCACCGGCTTCAACGATGTGCCGCAGCAAACCGTGACGATCGAGGACGTCAAGCTGCTGCCATGAAAATTTTGCATTTCGTACGCCACGGCGAGGCGGATTACAACGTGCTGGATCGCGTCAACGCGCATCCGCATGTACAAAACAATCTGACGGTGACGGGCCGCGAGCAAGCGGCCTGTTGTCGTCAGTCGTTGCGCGAAACCACGATCGAGATTATTTATTGTTCGGAATTTCCGCGCACGCAACAGACTGCAAACATCATCAACCAACATTTCAATGCGCCCTTACTGATTGATCCGCGCATCAACGAGACCGGCGCTTTTGCCTTCGAGGGCCAGCCAGTGCACTTATGGCACGGTGCAAATGTGCCGGATCGCAGCAGCGCCAGCATTCCTGGGTGCGAACCCTTGGCGGAGATGAGGCAACGCTTGGCGCAATTTCTCGATTTTTTGCGCACTGTGCCGCAAAGCCATATCGCGGTGGTATCGCACGCCGAGCCGATCCAGATCATGCTTGGCTTATTGCAAAGCCAACCCGACCACGCCGCCTTGTTGCGCCCAGTGAGCCATTGCCTGCCGATTCGCGCGGAGCTTGCTTGAGCTTTAAAAAATTCCGCATCATCGTTTTATTGCTGATATTGGCCATCGTGGCCGGGATCAGTGTTTGGGAAGGCCTGTGGGTGCGCGCTTGGATCCGCCCATTAGAGGTGGTGATTTATCCGATGAATGGGGATGGCTCAGAGCAAACGCAAAGCTATATCGCCAGCTTATCCAGTACACAGTTCGATGAGATCGCTACGTTCTTCACACAACAAGCCGAACGCCATCGCCTGCAAAAATTACCCGGCATGCAAATACGTTTGGCACCCGAAATCACAGTACCCCTGCCGCAAATCGAGAACGGCTCCCACAGCGCCTTGTCTGCTATCGCCTGGAGCTTGCGCCTGCGCAATTTTGCTTTTCGCAATACGCCGTTTTGGCAAAATCTCGGGCGCATCCGCCTATTCGTGGTGTTTCATGCCGGAGAAGAAGGCAGACCCTTGCAGCATTCGCTGGGTTTGCAAAAAGGCTTGCTAGGCGTGGTACACGTATTCGCAGAGAGCAAGCAGGCCGCGCAAAATAACATCGTGATCGCGCATGAGTTGTTGCATACGTTGGGCGCCAGCGACAAATACGATGTCCAAGGTCAGCCGCTGTTCCCGGATGGTTTCCCCAATCCGGAGCAAGGCGAGCGCTATCCGCAACATAGCGCGGAAATCATGGCCGGGCGCATTGCCGTGCGCGCCGACCGAGCGATCATTCCCAGCAATCTGGCCGACTGCGCCATCGGCCCCAAGACCGCGTATGAAATCAATTGGTAAATTCAACCACCCCCGCCCAAGCCCGGGTTTTTTCTGGTAATGGCGCTTGAATATTGCTATCCTTCATCAACTTGTAGCCAGACTCAATGCGACCTATTCAACTAACGCTACTGCTTATTCTTCTAACTGCCAGCACCCTCGGTCTGGCTGCCCCTCCCGCTCCCGCTGAAGAAGCCGATCCTTTCGCGCTCAACGAGCCGAAAATCATCAAAATCACTAAGAAGAAAAACATCCGCGTTGTGTACGACGTGAAGGACGACGTATGGGATGCCGGCATCGGCAAAGCTTTGTATTACGCCCGCGGCTTGGTCGAGGCGTACAAAGCTTTGGACGTGCCCGCCAAGGAAATCAAGATCAGCATCGTCCTGCATGGGCCTACCGTATATTGGGCGCTGAAGGATGCACCCTATCGAGAATTCAAGAACGATGAATTCGCATTCAATCCGAATGAACACGTCATCCAGGAATTACTCAAGCATGGCGTTAGCGTGGAAGTGTGCAACGTCACACTGCACGGCAAGGGCTGGGGTGCAGATGACTTAATCCCGGGTGTCACCATCGTGCGCGACGCTTACACTCGCATCATCGATTTACAACAACAAGGCTATTCCTACATACGTTTTTAATAGCTGGTTAGTAAAAGGAGGAGACCACCATGGAATTACAAGGCAGCGCACTGATCACCGCCGGCGGCATTATGCTGGATAGTTACATGTTATTACTGCTCGGCATCATGCTCTGCGCCGGTATCTTGGGTGGGGCGGCGAATTATTTTATCAGCGACAAGAGCGGCGCCACATCCGGTAAAGAACTGCTGAAATACGCCGTGCTCGGCATTGTCGCTGCGCTCACCGTGCCGCTGTTCCTGAACATGATCTCGAGCGACTTGTTGGCAGCGGCCAAAGCGCGCCCCATCGATTTGTTCGTGTTTGCTGGTTTTTGCCTACTGTTCGTATTGTTTTCGCGACGCTTCGTAGAAAGCGCGGCAGCCAAACTGCTACAGCAACTGCGCCGCAGTTAAGCGGCAATTTCAATCGAAGGAGGAAATCATGGGAAATACCCCTGTATTGCTCGATAGCTATATGTTGACCGTATTCGGCATCATGCTGGCAGCCGGCGTGCTCGCCGGCATCGCCAATTTCTTTTTAAGCGACCCCGAGGGTAAAGGCTCCGGACGCGAGTTGCTGAAATATCTGGTACTCGGCGTAGTGGCGGCCCTCACCGTACCCTTGTTCCTCAATATGACCTCGAGCAACTTACTGGAATTCGGTCGCAGTCGCCCCAACGCGCTGTTCGTATTCGGCGGTTTTTGCCTGATCTACGTATTGCTGTCGCGCCGTATTTTTGAAAGCATCGTGCACAAGCTGATGGGGCTGGGACAAAAACGCGGCGAATTACCCGTGGCAGGTACACCGCGCAACGCCGAGGATTTTTTCCGCGCCGGCCTGTCGAGCGCCGACCTTGAAATTATGCGCGCCGTATCGCAAGGCGGCTCAGTGTATGAAAACCTATCCGACCTAGCCAGCGAAAGCGCGCCCCCGAAAGAATACGTCAACGAACGATTGGTGCTACTGCGTCAGCTCGGCCTGCTGGAACTGCGTGCCAACGAGAAAAACGTATTGCATATGTGCCTGTCCTCCGCCGGCTCTCAACTATTAACCGAGGTATCCAACGGCGGTCACGCCTAAATTCAGATGGAAATCGAACTTAAGAACGAATTGGAAAAGCAACTGCACGCCGCACAACTCGGCGAAGCATCGAGCGACGTCTTCATGCAGCAGTTGCTCGCCTCGCAAGTCTTCATGCCCGTCATGGACGAACCGACCATCGGCGGCATCCAGCGCTCCACCCGCGCCCAACCCTTGGTGGTGCAAGACGACAGTGGTGCCAGCGCGCTAATCCTCTTCACCAGCCCGGAGCGCGCCAAACCATTTTTGGAAGCGCACTACCCGGAATTCAAGGGTGGCCTGCTGACCGAGTTCACTTGGGTTTTAGAAAAAATGGACGCCGGATTCGGCATCATGATCAACCCCGGCGACGACTTGGGCATGGACATCGAACCGGAGCTGGTACAACAATTGGTGCAGAGCGCGGCGCGCCCGAACTAGGGATAGCGAAGCGCTACATCCCGGGTATCATCCCCTTCATCCCTCGCATCATTTTCGCCATTCCTCCCTTGGCCATGCTTTTCATCATTTTTTGCATTTGCTCGAATTGATTTAATAGGCGATTGATCTCTTGCACTTGCACGCCGGCGCCGGCAGCGATGCGGCGTTTGCGCGAAGCTTTGAGGAGCTCCGGATGGCGACGCTCGGCGGGGGTCATGGAGTTGATGATACCTTCGACACGACCAAGCGCCTTGTCATCCACTTGCTGGCCCTGCGCGGCTTGTGCCAGGTTGCCAGGCAGTTTATCCATGAGCGCGGACAGCCCACCCATTTTTTGCATTTGCTGCAATTGCATCTTGAAATCCTCGAGGTCGAAACCTTTGCCGGATTTTAGTTTCTTGGCAAGCTTGGCAGCTTCGACTTGATCGACTTGTTTATGCGCATCTTCGATCAGCGACATGACGTCGCCCATGCCGAGAATACGCGAGGCCATGCGCTCGGGGTAGAACGGTTCCAGGCCGGTGAGTTTTTCCGAGACGCCGACAAACTTGATCGGCTTGCCAGTGACATGGCGCACCGACAAGGCCGCGCCACCGCGCGCATCGCCATCGAGCTTGGTCAGTACCACACCGGTCAGAGGCAGCGTTTCGCTGAAGGCCTTGGCGGTGTTGACGGCATCCTGGCCTTGCATCGCATCCACCACGAACAAGGTTTCGATCGGATTCAATGCGGCATGCAGGGCACCGATCTCCGCCATCATGTCGGCATCGATGGCTAGACGACCCGCGGTATCAACCAGCAGCACGTCGTAGTAGCGCGTCTTGGCGTGTGCATGCGCGGCCTGGGCAATTTCTAAAGGCTTAGCGTTGCTGGGTGCTTCAAAAAAATCCACTTCCAGTTGCTTGCCGAGTAAACGCAATTGCTCGATAGCGGCCGGGCGATACACGTCGCAACTGGCCAGCAAGACTTTCTTTTTTTGTTCCTTGAGCAGCCGCGCCAGCTTGCCGCTGGTGGTGGTCTTACCCGCACCCTGCAAGCCGGCCATCAAAATCACGGCCGGCGGCGTGGTCGCGAGATTCAGTATGGCTTGGCTCTCGCCCATGAGTCGCACTAGCTCCTCATGCACCACTTGAATCAGCGCTTGTCCCGGGGTCAGGCTGGTAAGAACCTCTCGCCCCATGGCGCGTTCTTTAACGTGCGCAATGAAATCGCGCACCACCGGCAAGGCCACATCGGCCTCGAGCAACGCCATACGCACATCGCGTAGCGCGTCCTGAATATTATCCTCGGTCAGCCGCGCCTGTCCGCGCAACTGCTTGACGACGCCGGCCAAACGACCGCTGAGATTATCGAACATGATGCTTTCTTGCCTGCGTTATAATGGAAAAACGATTAGCGCGCATTTTACCCTAATAACCATGCCAACTTTCTTGCCGTATTTACTGACTAGCTTGCTGTATGCCGTCCTGGGCCTTATCTTTTGGCGCGTGAATTGGGTGCGTCAAACCGCCGATGCCGGTCGCTGGTTGCCACTTGCCCGCGTCGCGTCGCTGCTACCGCTGACGCTACATGCATGGTTGCTAATTGCCGACAGTTGGACCGCTGGCATGCTCAGCATTGGCCTGGGCGATGCCGTATCGGCAATCGTCTGGCTCACCTTGGTGGTGTATGCCTTGAGCAGCCTGCGCCAACCAGTAGATGCGCTGCAAGCCTTGATCCTGCCTCTAGCGGCGGCTGCCGTGCTGCTGCCGCTGTGGTTGCCCGCACGGCCAATGCAGTTGGCCGTTTCGCCCTTGTTCCTGCTGCATATCGCCTTATCGTTGCTGGCCTACGCCTTATTCACCGTCGCCGCGCTGCATGCCGGCCTGATGGCCTTGTTTGAAAAACGCTTGCACGCGCATGCCATGAATCGTGCGTTGTCTAATCTGCCGCCGCTGCTGACACTGGAGCGCTTGCTATTCAATATCATTGGCATCGGTTTTGTGTCGTTGACCTTGGCCCTGGCCAGCGGCATCCTGTTCTCGGAACAGGTATTCGGCAAGCCCTTCTCGTTCACCCATTTCACGCAACATAAGACGGTATTTGCTCTGCTGTCCTGGCTCACCTATGCCGGACTACTGGCCGGTCGTAAACGCTATGGCTGGCGTGGTCGCACCGCTATTACTTGGTCACTAACTGGCTTTGCCATGTTGGTGCTTGCCTATATCGGCAGTAAAGTGGTTTTGCAATTACTGCTCGGCAAATAGCGTGCTAAAAAATTTTCATTCGCGATAGGCCACTCGATTGGATGATATTCCGATAAGCGCCTTGCTCAGCGCGCTAGCTATTTTGCTAGTCATCTCAGCTTTTTTTTCCATATCAGAAATCAGCATGATGTCGCTGAACCGCTATCGCTTGCGGCATCTGATGCAACAAGGCCATCGCGGTGCCCAGTTGGCGTCCAGCTTGTTGGCGCAAACCGATAAACTACTCGGCGTAATTCTGTTAGGTAATAGCCTGGTCAACGCCATGGCCGCCGCCCTGGTCACCGTGATTGCCGTGCGCTTCTACGGCAATAGCGAATTGGTGGTATCGATTGCGACCCTGGCAGTAACCTTCCTGATCCTGGTCTTCAGCGAAATCAGTCCGAAAGTTATGGGTGCCGCCTACCCAGAGCAAGTGGCGTTCCCCGCCAGCTACGTGCTGCGACCCTTGATTCGGCTATTTACTCCGGTCATCTGGTTCGTCAATCTGTTTGTACAAGCCTTGTTATGGTTGCTGCGCATGCGCCCGAACGCTGCACAAGAACACAAGATCAGCCTGCCGGAATTGCGCACACTTGTGCTTGAGGCGAGCGGCTTCATTCCCAAAAAACACCAAAGCGTATTGCTGAATCTGTTCGAATTGGAAGAAGTGACGGTGGATGACGTCATGACGCCACGCAGCCAAATGGAAGCTATCGACTTAGCCGCAGATCCCGAAACTATTTGGCAGCAGCTCACCACCAGCCACCACACGCAATTGCCGGTGTATGAGGATGAGCTTAACAACCTGATCGGCATCCTGCATACGCGCAAAGTTTTACACCAAGCGCAAGGCGAACAAATTTCGGTAGATGCCCTCAAGCAAATCCTGCGCGAGCCGTATTTCATACCTGCAGGAACGCCTTTGCTGACGCAGTTGCAGAATTTTCAGGAAAACCAGCGTAAATTCGGCATCGTCGTGGACGAATACGGCGAATTGCAGGGTTTGGTGACGATGGCTGACATTTTAGAAGAAATTGTCGGCGAGTTCACTACACGTTCGCCACTAAAAGCTGGATTTTTCCGTAACCAAGAGGATGGCGGGTGGCTCGTCGATGGGAGTTGCTCGTTACGCGATTTGAATCGCAAGCTCGGCACAAAATTCCCGATTGATGGGCCTAAGACATTGAATGGATTAATATTGGAGCATTTTGAGGACATTCCTGAAGCCGGCACCAGCTTTCGCATAGCCGATCACACGCTGGAAATTGTGCAAACCCAAGATCGGGTAGTTAAGGTAGTTCGACTTTGCCCACCGCACCAAGCAGCCGAAATCACTGAATCTTAATCAATATTTTTCCTTTACAAACAGGGTTGTCAACGGCATTATTTACGTAATTTCTTAAGGATGCGCTAAATAGCGACTATGGTAACTGCCACGCACACGACCAGCCTGAGTGCCCTTGCGCGTACCTTGGTGCAACAGGGCAAGCTGATCGAACAGGAAGCTGAAGCAATTCAAAGCCAGGCCAATGCCTCCAGCTTGAGCTTCGTCTCGCAATTAATCCTCACGCGCAAAATGACGGCGCTGGATGTAGCACAATTCGCCTCGCAGACCTTTGGCTTCCCCCTGCTAGATCTTGCCGCAGTCGATCTGGAACACATCCCGGTCGATCTATTACCCGGCAAGCTGATGCAGGAGCGCCGCGTGATGGGCTTGTATAAGCGCGGCACACGCTTATTTGTGGCGATGTCAGACCCCACCAACGTGCAAGCACTGGACGAGATCAAGTTCCAAACCAGTATGTTGGTTGACCCCATTGTTGTTGAAGACGACAAGCTGGCGAAACTGGTGGAAAAAGCCGGCGAGACCGCTGCCGACAAATTGGATGAATTGGTCGGCGAAGACGTCGATATGGATATGCTGGAGGCCGAGGGCGAAGGCGCTGCGGCCCAGGATGAGAGCGGCGCCACCGATGTCGATGACGCGCCGGTGGTCAAATATCTGCAAAAAGTGCTGCTGGATGCGATCAATTCCGGTGTTTCGGACATCCACTTCGAGCCGTTTGAAAAATTTTACCGCATCCGCTATCGCCTCGATGGCGTGCTGTATGAAGTAGCCAAACCACCGCTGGCGATTAAGGACAAAATCGCCTCGCGCATCAAGGTAATCTCCAAACTCGACATCTCGGAGAAGCGCATACCCCAGGATGGACGAATGAAATTGGTGCTGTCCAAAGCACGCGCCATCGACTTCCGCGTCAGCACCCTGCCAACACTGTGGGGTGAGAAAATCGTGATGCGGATCCTGGATCCGAGTAGCGCGCAATTGGGCATCGATGCCCTGGGTTACGACCCGGATCAGCGCGATCAATTGCTCCATGCCGTTGCGCGCCCTTATGGCATGGTATTGGTCACAGGCCCGACCGGTAGCGGTAAAACCGTTTCCTTGTATACCTGCCTAAATATCCTCAATCAGCCCGGCACCAACATCTCAACCGCAGAAGACCCGGCCGAGATCAACTTGCCTGGGGTAAACCAGGTCAACGTCAACGAAAAGGCTGGCCTGACCTTCGCCGCTGCGTTGCGCGCGTTCTTACGCCAAGATCCAGACGTGATCATGGTGGGTGAGATTCGCGACCTGGAAACCGCAGACATCTCGATCAAGGCTGCGCAGACTGGCCATATGGTGCTGTCCACCCTGCACACCAACGATGCACCGACCACACTGACGCGCTTGATGAACATGGGCGTAGCGCCATTCAATATTGCTTCCTCGGTGATCCTAATCACTGCGCAACGTTTGGCGCGTCGTTTGTGCGCCAATTGCAAAAAGCCCATCGACATCCCCAAGGAAGCCTTGTTGCGCGCCGGCTTCCAGGAAGAGGACCTGGATGGCAGCTGGCAACCCTATGGCCATGTCGGTTGCGATGCCTGCAAGAATACCGGGTACAAAGGACGTCTCGGCATTTATCAAGTGATGCCGATCAGTGACGAAATTAGCCGTATCATCATGAAAAACGGCACTGCCCACGATATCGCCGACCAAGCTAAGCGCGAAGGCGTCAGGGATTTACGGCAATCCGGCTTGATCAAGGTAAAAAAGGGGCTCACTTCTTTAGAGGAAATAGAAGCCGTCACCAACGAATAGTTAAGCCCGTATCTAATTTTATCCGGATGAATTTTCAGTAAGACAGGGTGTAGCCTGATAAATCCAGCCTATTTTAAGATAGGCTAGACACCTGAAGAAAAGCATCGGCATTGCAGTGCTCAATTTTGCAGTAAAGGAATTTCAATATGGCAGTCGCAGCGAAAAAAGCCGTTAAAGAATTCAATTTCGCCTGGGAAGGCATGGACAAAAAAGGCAAGCGCATGAAGGGTGATATGCGCGCCAGCGGCGAGGCCGTGGTCAGCGCCAACTTACGCCGACAAGGCATTTCCGTGTCCAAGGTCAAGAAACAATCCACCTTCGGGCGCGGCAAAAAAATTACGGAAAAGGACATCGCGCTATTCACGCGCCAGTTTGCCACCATGCTGAAATCCGGCGTGCCCTTGCTGCAATCTTTCGATATCGTCGCCAAGGGACACTCCAATCCTGCAGTGGCACAATTGCTGACCGACATCAAGAACGACGTGTCATCTGGCAGTAGCTTGGCTCAAGCTTTTAGCAAACGCCCTGTGTATTTCGACACCTTGTTCTGCAACCTGGTGAATGCTGGTGAGCAAGCTGGTATTCTGGACGGCGTTCTGGATCGGCTGGCTGACTACAAAGAAAAAATTCTGGCGATCAAGGGCAAGATTAAGTCGGCCTTATTCTATCCCGCCGCGATCATGGTAGTGGCCTTCGTCATCACCGCCGTCATCATGATTTTCGTCATCCCCGTGTTTGCCGATTTGTTCAAGAGCTTTGGCGCAGATCTTCCGGCTCCAACTTTGGTGGTGATGGCGATGTCACGCTTTTTCGTGACGTATTGGTACGCGATCTTTGGCATCGCCATCGGCGGCGTCTGGTTCTTCTTTTATAGCTGGAAACGTTCGAAGAAAATGCAAAATACCATCGACCGCCTCTCGCTCAAGCTTCCGGTATTCGGCGATCTGCTGGAAAAAAGCGCCATCGCGCGCTGGTCGCGTACCCTATCCACCATGTTTGCCGCCGGCGTGCCGCTGGTCGATGCGCTAGAATCAGTGGCCGGCGCTGCCGGCAATCAAGTGTATTTCCACGCCACCAAACGCATTCAAGGCGAGGTCTCGACCGGTACTAACCTGACCAGCGCCATGTCCAATACCACGCTGTTCCCGAATATGGTGATCCAAATGGTGCAGATTGGCGAGGAATCCGGACAACTCGATTCCATGCTGAGCAAGGTCGCCGATTACTATGACCGCGAAGTGGATGACATCGTGGAACGTATGTCGGCGCTACTGGAACCGATCATCATGGTGATTCTGGGCGTGTTGATCGGTGGCTTGGTGATTGCCATGTACCTGCCGATCTTCAAAATGGGCCAAGCGGTCTAACGCCCCCAGTGGGAACTTTTAACACAACGCTGGCGCTGCTCCAGGAAGTGCCGGCGTTTTTTATTACCAGCATTTTGCTCCTCGGTTTGTTGGTGGGCAGTTTTTTGAATGTGGTGATTTACCGTCTGCCAAAAATCATGGAACGCGAGTGGCGCGACTTTTGCGCCGAGCAGGCGGGCCAGACGCCACCGGTAGCGGATACCTTTAACATTGTCACACCGCGCTCACGCTGCCCGTCTTGCTCCTCGCCGGTACGTTCATTCGACAACATCCCACTGCTCAGTTATGCGCTGTTGCGCGGCAAATGTCGCCACTGCGCTGCGCCGATTTCCATACGCTACCCGATCATCGAGACCCTGAGCGGATTGCTATCGGCGTATGTCGCCTGGCGTTTTGGCGTGACAGCCATGACGGCGGCCGCCCTGCTATTTTGTTGGTGCCTGATCGCGCTCACCTTCATTGATGCCGACACGCAACTACTACCAGACCAAATTACCCAACCGCTGATCTGGCTCGGGTTGCTGGTAAATTTTGACAGCGTATTTACCGACCTGCCCTCGGCCTTGATCGGCGCGGTGGTCGGCTATCTCTCACTATGGTCGATCTATTGGCTATTCAAGCTCATCACCGGTAAAGAAGGCATGGGCTACGGCGATTTCAAGTTGCTCGCAGCGATCGGCGCCTGGCTCGGTTGGTCCATGCTGCCGGTGGTAATCTTACTTTCTTCCCTGGTCGGTGCAGTGGTCGGCGTCAGCTTGATTTTATTTGCCAATCACGGGCGCAGCCAACCCATCCCATTCGGCCCCTATCTCGCGGGCGGCGGCCTGATCGCTTTATTCTGGGGAAACAGCCTAACACAAGCCTATCTGGCATGGATGCCTTGAGCATCCAGGGCTCATGTACTGCATAGGTTTAACCGGTGGTATCGGTTGCGGAAAATCGACCGTAGCGCAACTCTTCGCCGACCTAGGTGCAACGGTGATTGATACCGATGCAATCTCCCACGCCTTAACCCAGCCGGGTTCCACAGGATTTTCGGAAATCATGCGCCAATTTGGCGCTGATTTTGTCTTGCCGCAAGGCGGTCTAGATCGCGCCAAGTTACGCACCTTGATTTTTTCCGACGTTAAGGCCAAAGCCCAACTCGAAGCCATCCTGCATCCGCTGATCCTGGCGCAAGTCCGCACCGAAATAAATGCTTGCCTTACGCCCTACGCACTGATTGTCGCCCCATTGCTATTCGAGACCGGCAACTACTTACCGTTGGTACAGCGAAAATTAGTTGTGGACTGTGATGAATCCAGTCAAATTCAGCGCACCAAGACACGCAGCCATTTATCTGAGGCTGAAGTCCGCGCCATCCTGGCGCACCAATTGACGCGCCCGGCGCGACTAGCGCAGGCCGACGATATTATTCACAATGAAGGGGCGCTTGAAACATTGCGCTCGGCTGTAGCCGCACTCCATGAGCGCTACAGCACACTCGCCGCGGCACATCGCTAAGCCCTAGATTTTGCATTAGATTCCATTCCAAGCTATTTGTATTTTTAGAACTTCTAGTCCAGAATAGGGCAATTTATTAGTGGGCTCACTGGTGATCACTTACGAATATCCTCTCAACGAACGCATACGCATTCTGATGCGCATGGAGGATTTGTTCGCCAAACACGCCCATTTCGCGGCATTAGACACCGCGCTGGATCACCACGCAGCCCTACTTGCCTTATTTGAAATTCTCGAAGTTGCACGCGGCGATTTAAAATCGGACTTGATCCAAGAATTAGAACGGCAGCGTCATACGCTGGAGCTTCTGCGCAATAACCCCAGCGTAAAATCCGACGCATTGGAAGACGTACTCGCCAATATCAGCGGCACTGTTAGCCAACTACAAAATCTCAGCGGCAAAACCGGGCAACATCTACGCGACAACGAATGGGTGATGAGCATCAAGCAACGCGCCTGTATTCCCGGTGGCGTGTGCGAATTCGACTTACCATCTTTCCACTATTGGCTTTGCCTCGACATCGCAACCCGCCGCGAAAATCTTCAAGAATGGATGGCGCCGTTTCAGCCGCTGAATAGCGCGATCTCCATTATTCTAAAAATCCTGCGCGACAGCGGCCAACCTACGCACCGCGTCGCCACCAAAGGCGCCTATCAACAAATGGTCGCAGGGCGTGCGGCGCAAATGTTGCGCGTCGTACTGGAGCAAAGCTGGCCATGCTTCCCGGAAATCAGCGCCAATAAATACGCCATCAATATTCGGTTCACCGCCTTAGGCGCTGGCATCGAACGCCCCAAGACTTGCGACAGCAACGTCGAATTTGACATGACTCTGTGCTGCTTATGAAGCCAAAATTTGTTGCTTGTCCGATCTGTAGTCAACCCAGCCTGTTTGACCCGACCAATGCGTATCGTCCTTTCTGTTCCAAGCGTTGCAAGCTCATCGACCTCGGCGAATGGGCCAGCGATTCCTATAGAGTGCCGCTGAACGAAGCACCGGAAGCGGATCAAATACCGACCGAATCCAAATCCGAATCTTAGGGGATGTTTTTTATGCGGCATTTTTTATGTTTGTTGAGCCTGGCATTCGCGCAACTCGCATGCGCCGCTGAAGCCGTGCATGTGCAAGATGCCTGGGTACGCATGCCGCCACCCGGCGCTGCCATTGCGGGGGCTTATCTGACTTTAGAGGCGACACAACGCATGACGCTAATGCACGTGAAATCACCGGCCGCAGAAAGTGTTGAACTGCATACGATGACAATGCATAACGGCGTGATGCGGATGCGGCAACTTCCCAACATCGCGCTCGAAGCCGGCAAGCCGATAAAACTCGCACCGGGCGGATTGCACCTCATGCTGATCAACCCGAAGAAAACATTGAAACTGGGCGACACGGTGCAATTGGATTTGAGTTTCAATGATAGCAAGGGGAAAACTGAAAACGTGCGCGTATTGGCCGTCGTCAGAGCGCCGGACTAATCACGCGTTGATTTACCAAGCGCCGCGCAACATGGCGATACCGTGTGCGCCGCTTTCCCAAGCCGTTTCCAGATGTTGCGGCTGCATGCCGCCGATAAGATACACCGGCAAAGGGTAGTCGAGGGTAAGTTCACGCACTGCATCCCAGCCCAAGCTCGGCGCATCCGCATGCGAAGTGGTCGGCAGCACTGAACCCAGCACCACGTAATCCAATTGCAGTTGTGCCGCATATTCCAGTTCTTCACGCGTATGGCAAGAGGCGCCACACCAAGCTACCTCGGGCCGCGCTGCTGATTGCATCAGACGATGCGCCGTCAGGTGCACGCCATCTACACCCGCCTTGAGCGCCAGCTCCGGTGCAGCATTCAGCAGCACGCGTGCGCCATACATCTCGGCTCGCTTGGCCACGCGCCGCGCCAACGCCACCAAGGCGGCATCTGCCAAGTTTTTTTCACGCACTTGCACCAAGCGTAAACCCTGGCGCAAGGCCATCTCTAAGCGCGCAAAAAACATCGCCTCGCCCAGCTCAGAGAGATTCGTCACGCCCATCACGGGGGGCAAGGACAAACCGCGCAAGATCGGGCCATTGGCCGGCAGCACCGGCGCAACACTGACCGACTCCGCGCGCTCCCAAGAAAAAATCTGGCCTTCATGCGGATGCGGCTCGCCCTGCCAAGCCGTGACGCGATAGAAATGCAATTTCACCGTGGCATGCGGGTAGGTGAAGACTTGCGTCACCCAAGGGTAAGCCTGCGTCACATCCAGCCCAAGCTCTTCCTTGATTTCGCGCAGCAGTGCGGCATGCACCGTTTCGTTCGGCTCGACTTTACCGCCGGGGAATTCCCAATAACCGGCATACGGCTTGCCCGCCGGCCGCTGTGCCATCAGAAAAGAACCGTCCGGCTGCGTGATTACTGCGACTGCGACATCGGTGGGCATGGCTTAGCGCGGTTTCTTCGTAGCTTGGGCGGCATGCCGCCCAACCCAGTCGCGCGCAAATTGCCAGGCCACGCGCCCGCTGCGTGCGCCGCGTGTTAGCGCCCACTGCAACGCGGCACGGTGACGCGTCTCGTCATCGCCGACAACGCCACCGAGTTGCGCCACCCAATGGTCGGCGATGTCGAGATACGCCTCCTGCTCAAACGAATAGAACGACAGCCAGATACCGAAGCGCTCGGAGAGCGAAACTTTTTCTTCTACCGCTTCGTCCGGATGCACCTCGTCGCCGACATGACGCGTCGCTGCATTTTCCGCCATGTACTCCGGCATCAAATGGCGGCGATTGGAGGTGGCGTACACCAGCAGGTTATCGCTGTTGGAGGCGATCGAGCCATCCAGAATTGCCTTCAATGCCTGATAGCCGGCCTCTTCCGCACCGAACGACAGGTCGTCGCAATACAAAATGAAACGCTCGGGCCGGCCGTAAATCATATCCACGATATCCGGCAGATCACCCAAGTCATTCTTTTCGACTTCGATCAGGCGCAAGCCTTTGGCCGCATATTGACTCAGCACCGCCTTCACCAGCGAGGACTTTCCGGTGCCGCGCGCGCCGGTCAGCAGCACGTTATTGGCCGGCTGGCCGGCGACGAATTGGCGCGTATTGCGCTCGATGATTTTCTTTTGCGTATCGATGCCGCGTAAATCAGCCAAACGGATACGGTGGGGATGCGGCACTGACTTGAGAAAGCCGCGCCCGTTTTGCTTGCGCCAGCGATAGGCGATGGCGGCCTGCCAGTCGGGCACGCTTGGCTGCGGCGACAACAATGATTCTAGGCGCGCGATCAGCGCTTCGGCGCGGTTGAGAAGCGAGTCCTGCATTTAGCTGCGGTATTCGGCGTTGATCTTGACGTAGTCGTAAGAAAAATCGCAAGTCCAGACGGTGGCGCTGTCCACGCCGCGATGCAAGGCCACGCGCACCAAAATTTCCGGCTGCTGCATGATGCGCTGGCCGTCCTCCTCGCGATAGCTGGCGGCGCGCCCGCCTTGCTCTGCGACCAAGACATCGCCCAGAAATAATTGCAGCTTGGACACATCGAGGTCGTCAATTCCGGCATAACCGATTGCCGCCAGAATCCGCCCCAAATTGGGATCGGAAGCGAAGAACGCAGTCTTGACCAAGGGCGAGTGCGCGATGGCATAGGCAATCGTGCGGCACTCTGCTTCCGACTTGCCGCCCTCCACTTGGATCGTCATGAATTTGGTGGCGCCTTCGCCATCGCGCACGATGGCCTGCGCCAAAGACGCAGCGACCTCGGTCACCGCGTCGCGTAAAGCCAGATAATCATCACCGCTGGCAGCGCTGACGCGCGCCGCACCCTTGCCGGTGGCGATCAACACACAAGCATCGTTGGTCGAGGTATCGCCATCCACCGTAATGCAGTTGAAAGAACGCGCGGTGGCATGCTGCAACACGGCCTGCAACACGGCCTGCGACACCGCCGCATCGGTCGCGATGAAGCCGAGCATGGTCGCCATATTGGGATGGATCATGCCCGAGCCCTTGGCGATACCGGTGATGGTGGCGCTCTGCCCGCCAATTTTGACCTGCTTGGAAAACGCCTTGGGCACAATGTCGGTGGTCATGATCGCTTGTGCCGCATCGAACCAATCGGCCTGACCCAGATGGCTGACGCATGCCGGCAAACCCGCCTGGATTTTCTCCAGCGGCAGCGGCTCCATAATGACGCCGGTGGAAAACGGCAGCACTTGCTCGGCTGTGCAGCCCAGCAAGCCGGATAAGGCACTACAGACCGAGGTGGCGCGACCCAGACCATCCTCGCCGGTACCGGCGTTGGCGTTGCCGGTATTGATCACCAGCGCCCGAATGGATTTCCCCGACTCCAGATGATTGCGCGCCACCGTTACCGGCGCGGCGCAAAAACGATTCTGGGTAAACACCGCACACACTTCGGCCCGGTCTTCAATGGCGATCACCAGCAAATCCTTGCGTCCTGGCTTCTTGATATTGGCCTCGGCGATCCCCAAGGAAATACCGGGGACTGGCAATAATTGTTCGCGCGGGGTAGGGATGAAATTGACAGGCATAGCTTGAATAAAAGCGTTGATTAAAAACCGTATTGTAACCGAACGTCCGTACAGCGCCGCGCGCCTTTCTTTGCCGCATGAAATATGAAACAATGATGTCAACTGAGAAATAAAGGAATTGGAATGATAGACCGCGATGGGTATCGCCCCAATGTCGGCATCATTTTATGTAACGCGAAGAATGAGGTTTTTTGGGGCAAGCGGATACGCGAGCACTCCTGGCAGTTCCCCCAAGGTGGCATCGACAAAGGGGAATCGCCGGAACAGGCCATGTACCGCGAACTGTACGAGGAAGTTGGACTGCAAGCCCAACATGTACAGATCTTAGGCCGCACCAAAAACTGGCTGCGTTACGATGTGCCGAGCCATTGGGTCAAACGTGAGTGGCGCAACAGCTATAAAGGCCAAAAACAAATTTGGTTTTTGTTGCGCTTGACCGGCCGCGACTGCGACGTGAGCTTGCGCGCCAGCGGTCATCCTGAGTTCGACGCATGGCGTTGGAGCGAATATTGGGTGCCGCTGGAAACCGTGATCGAATTCAAGCGCGAAGTCTATCGGCTCGCGCTCAATGAACTGGTGGCCTACATCGAACGGGATCGCAGCTCGGCTATACACGCTACGGAAAACGTCTAGCGGTTCAACCGACTGTTCGTTTTTTCAAGCGCACACCTTCAATACCCGCGCCGGTTAACTAAACTGATAATGCCTAGGCTTGACAGCGCAGCGCTTTCATCCCTATACTTTATTCACAGATTAGAATAAGTCTAACTGTTATAAACTGTTTATAACCCCCCTAGCAAGGAGACCGCAATGAACCTCAAAGACTCAAAAACCTTTGGCAACCTGAAAGCCGCATTTGCCGGCGAATCCCAAGCCAACCGTCGTTACCTGTATTTTGCAGCCAAGGCCGACGTTGAAGGCTTCAACGACGTTGCCGCCGTATTCCGCTCCACTGCAGAAGGCGAGACCGGCCATGCACACGGCCATTTGGAATATATGGAAGCCGTCGGCGACCCCGCTACCGGCCTGCCTATCGGCCCCACCGGCGACAACCTGAAAGCCGCGATTGCCGGCGAGACCCACGAATACACCGATATGTATCCGGGCATGGCGAAATCGGCACGTGAAGAAGGCTTCGACGAGATCGCCGATTGGTTCGAGACCCTGTCGAAAGCCGAGCGCTCGCATGCCAACCGTTTCCAAAAAGCCTTGGACACCCTCGGCAGCTAATTGCGTTTTGCACGTTCGCTTCTACTCCGCCATACCAGGAGTAGAAGCACCTCTCGTAGAAAGACCACAACATGACCGCACGTGAAGGCAGTCTCGAAGCCCCTAAGCGCCACCCCTTAGATTGGAAAAACCCAAGCTTTTGGGACGAAGCCGCGCTCAATCAAGAGCTGCACCGGGTATTCGATATCTGTCACGGCTGCCGGCGCTGCGTGAGCTTATGCGCCGCTTTTCCGACGCTATTCGATTTGGTCGACAACTCCCCCACCCTGGAATTGGATGGGGTGAAGCCCGAAGATTTTGCGCAAGTCGTCGATCAATGTTATCTGTGCGATTTGTGCTTCATGACCAAGTGCCCCTACGTACCGCCGCATGAATGGGCGCTCGATTTCCCGCACCTGATGCTGCGCGCCAAGGCCATCAAATACAAACAAGGCAAGACCAATTTCCGCGACAAACTGCTGTCCAGCACCGATACGCTGGGCAAGCTGGCAACCATCCCGGTGGTGGTGCAGACCGTCAACGCGCTGAACAAAACGCCGGCCGTCCGTGCCGCGATGGATAGCGTGCTGGGCATCCACAAGGATCGCTGGCTGCCCGAGTATGCCGCTGAAAAATTTCGCAGCCATGCCGCGCCGCAAGCCGGCTTTCCAATCAAGAACGGCGAACGCACGCCGGGCCAGGTCGCGCTGTACGCCACCTGCTATATCAATTACAACGAGCCCGGCATCGGCCACGACTTGTTAAAAATTTTGGCGCACAACGAAATCCCGGCACGCCTGGTGGAGAAGGAAGCCTGCTGCGGCATGCCGAAGTTGGAATTGGGTGATCTGGATGCGGTGGAGCAATTGAAGAACATCAACATTCCACAGCTGGCGCAACTGGCGCGCGAGGGCTATGCCATTCTCAGCGCGATTCCATCCTGCACCCTGATGTTCAAGCAAGAACTACCCTTGATGTTCCCGCACGATGCGGATGTGCTGGCCGTGGCCGAGGCGATGTGGGATCCGTTTGAATACCTCATGGCGCGCCACAAGGACAACTTGCTCAAGACCGATTTCAAGCAAGCGCTGGGTAAGGTTTCCTACCATATCGCCTGTCACCTCCGGGTGCAAAACATCGGGCAGAAAACGCGCGAAATGCTGCAACTGGTGCCGCAAACCACTGTGAATACGGTCGAGCGCTGTTCCGGCCATGACGGCACTTGGGGCGTCAAAACGGAATTCTTCGACAAGGCCATGAAGATCGGCAAACCGGTGTTTAAGGCCATGGCCAACAACGAACCGGATTACGTCAGCTCCGATTGCGCCATCGCCGGACGCCACATCATGCAAGGCATGGGCGCAGCCACCCAGGCGCAAAAACAACACCCCATTACCTTAATTCGCATCGCTTACGGACTCTAAAGGAGCACGCTCATGGCAAATGAAGGCTATCACGAACCGATTGAAAAACTCTCTGCCGAGACCATGGACATGCATCGCGCCATCGTCTCGCTGATGGAAGAACTGGAAGCGGTCGATTGGTACAACCAACGCGTCGACGCCTGCACCGATGCCGAGCTGAAGCGCATCCTGGCGCACAACCGCGACGAAGAAAAAGAACACGCCGCCATGGTGCTGGAATGGATCCGGCGCCACGACCCGGCCTTCGATCACGAATTGAAAGACACGCTATTCGGCGACGGGCCGATTGCCGGCCAACACGCGTAAATCATGCATACCCAGGAGCCCCGCATGCCTAAACTTTCCCGCGCCGATCTGCTCCCCCTCGAAACGTACGCCAAGGCGCGCGACTCGATTCGTAGCCAAGTGCTGGCGCATAAAAAACCACGCACCATCGCCCTGGGCGAACACGTCACCTTGATTTTCGAGGACTCGCTCACCATCAGTTATCAAGTCCAGGAAATGCTGCGCGTGGAACGCATCTTCGAAGCGGCCGGCATTCAGGACGAGCTGGATGCCTACAACCCGCTCATCCCCGACGGCAGCAACTGGAAGGCCACGATGTTGATCGAATACACCGATGTGGATGAGCGTCAAGTCATGCTGGCCCGACTCAAGGACATCGAGAACAAAGTCTGGGTGCAGGCCGCAGGACAGCCCAAGATCTTCGCCATCGCCGACGAAGACATGGAACGCGCCAACGCAGAAAAAACCTCCGCCGTGCATTTCATGCGCTTTGAACTCGATCCTGCCACGGTCGGCGCGATCAAGGCCGGCGCCGCCATCGCCATCGGCGTTGACCATCCGCAATATAGCGCGCAAATTCCCGCCCTGCCCGAGGCCAACCGCAACTCGCTGGCACACGATCTGACCTAAACAGAACCGTCCCCTGAAATAGCGTAAATCTTTTCCTATATTGATAAGACAATATAGGAGGAGATCATGCTACAAAGCCAAATACTGAAAATGGTGCAGGGTCGGCTGCTCAGTCAGCACCTGCCCGTTGCCCTGGAATTGTGGAATGGCGAAGCATTGCACCCGGCCGAACCCGCCACGGTCACGCTCAGAATCAACAAGCCGCAAGCCCTATTCGATCTAATCAAACCTAGTTTAGGCAAACTGGCCAAAGGCTACGTGCAACTCAACCTAGATTTCACGGGCGCCATGCGCGACATCATCAGCCTCGGCGAACACTTTTGCGCCGGCGATGTGGTGGTGGACAACAGGCCCAATCGCGCACTGTCCTGGTGGAAGCACTCCAAACCCAGCGACCGTAAAAACATCAGCCATCACTACGATGTTTCCAACGACTTCTATGCCCTGTGGCTGGATCAGCGGCGCGTCTATTCCTGCGCCTATTTTAAGCAGGCGGACGATACCCTAGAACAAGCGCAGGAACAGAAACTCGATCACATCTGCCGTAAGCTCGATCTTAAGCCCGGCGAGCGCCTGCTCGACATCGGCTGCGGCTGGGGCGGATTGATTTTTTGGGCGGCCGAACACTACGGCGCACACGCGACCGGCATCACCCTCAGCCAGAATCAGCATGATTTCGTCCAAGAGAAAATCCAAGCGCGCGGCTTGCAAGACCAGCTAGAAGTGCACCTGATGGACTACCGCGATGTGCCGGAAACGCAGACCTTCGACAAGATCGCTTCAGTCGGCATGTTCGAACATGTCGGGCATGGCAACCTGGGGAAATATTTTGCCAAAATCTATCGCCTGTTAAAACCAGGCGGCCTGGTGTTGAATCACGGCATCACCGCCAGCGGCCTCGACACCGAAGGCCTGGGCAGCGACATCAGCGAATTCATCGAAGAGTATGTCTTCCCTGGCGGCGAATTGGTGCATGTGTCGCAAGTCGTCGAAGCGCTCTCCACCCACGGCCTGGAATGCTGGGATGCGGAATGCCTGCGACCGCACTATGCGCGCACGCTGTGGCATTGGGTGGAACGGCTGGAGGCACAAAGCCAAGCCGCAAAGGAAATGGTCGGCGAAGAAAAGTACCGCATCTGGCAAATCTACATGGCCGGCTCGGCACACGCCTTCGAGCGCGGCTGGATGTCGATATTTCAAATCCTAGCCGGCAAACCGATGGTCGATGGCAAGCTGCCGTATCCGCTGACGCGAGAGCATGTGTATCGGAATTAGATGATTCGATTTGGCTCTATTGAGCAAGTGTTGGGTATCCACTGCTATATACCCAATCCGTTAGTTTGGCGGGTATATGGCAAGCCATACAAGTTTCTCGAAAGCCCTTCGATGCATTAAGCGAAGGATTTTTCGCTTCAATCAGTGCCCAGCCCCATCCTTCGGCCCAGTGCCCATTACCTTTGAAGCGCCCCTTGCTGTCCTTGACCATCACAAACCATATATTCACATCCCCCGCCCACTGAGCTTCACCCGTGGTCATTGTCCCGGTTTTAACCTTATCCACTTCCTTCACCAGCACAGTTCCATCAGGAAATTTTCCCGTTTTACGATAGGCTTTCACTGCTTCAGGTTGTGCGTAAACATTGTGAAAACCGTGCCCAGGCGCCCTGGGATCGGCTACCAGCAAAGAGCCGAGATGCGTCCAATTTTGTCGGTACGCTTCTGGTATCTTGATGTTGCCCGCCTTATCGACCAACTGGCGATAAGTTTGCTCCGATAGATTACCAAGATCATTTGCATGGCTTAAGCCACCCATCAGCATTGCGCTAAACGCTATTACGGATCTGGAAATATGTTTCATGGATGTATTTGCTCCTTTATCATTTGGCGTGGTGCGCAACAGCTAGCAGCCGCAACCTTTTTGTCCGCCACGTCGTTGCTACCCATTTCTCGCATTTAACTTGTCGCTGTCGCCTGACATATGGCTTGACCGAACTTTCCATCCTGCAGATATAGCGCCCAGCAATTTTCAGCTCGTTAACACTGCATACCCAATGGAATAGCGGGTGACGCCGTAATGGCGCTGGCGAAACCCGCTATGCAACTTGATATGTTTTAAAACGTAATGACCTGATAGCCATTTTGCATCAGCCGGCGAAAACTCATATTGGCGCCATACTCTTCCAGCAAATTCACGCCCGCGCTCTTAACCGAATCGTTAACGCCGAAGGCGCCCACACAGAACCCACATGCACCAGCAATGCAATCCTTCAAGTCCGTATAAACGGCGTGAAGCATGTGCTCCGGCTTGGCCAGCTCACCAATCCATTTCGTTCCCGCCCCCGTGAAAATCACCTGGACGTCGTCTTTTGCATCATTAAATTCTTTGGCTGCCATCAACCCGTTAAGCACACGACCCAAGCCCTCAGCCGGATTCGTGTCCGCCAAAATTACGATTGCGATTTTTTGCATATGGATTACCCCTTATTGATTAACATGGAAAAAATTATTTGGCCGATAGTGAACTTGCGTGAATTTCACACAGCGACACTGGCTCAATTTGCTGCGTACAACGTTTTCTCTAAGCTTCCATGCTACGTTAAGCACTAAACCCAATAATCTCGTTTGTGTTGCCATGCGTATCAAAGATGGCAAAACCAAACTGCACCATTGGATGATTGCAGAAGGTATTCATAAAAATAATCCTGCAAACCATCATGCGATAATCGCTTTATTCGTTCGTTTCTTAAGTATCACTGAAAGAATTGCTATGGATGGCTTGTCACCGTTATTTGATAGATTCTCACCTTCGGCCAAGGTGTTTTACTCAGGCAGTTTGTGTATCGCTGAAGATTTTGTTAAGACGAACGGCGTTGGTTATTTACACCTTCTACGTAGCGGTCGACTTTCGATTTCTAGCTCACCTTCCAGTACGCTTAGCCCCACTTTTTTGACTATTGACCAACCAAGCGTCGTGTTCTACCCCAGGCCGTGCGATCATCGATTTCAACCCATGGAAGGTGACAGCGTCAATTTAGTCTGCGCAACAATCGATTTAGGCAGCGAAATGCGGAATCCGCTGATCATGGCCTTACCAGATGTTTTAGTGGTGCCCCTGCAAGATATACCTGCCATCGCACCTGCACTCGATCTTTTATTCGCAGAAGCTTTCGGCGTGGGTAGTGGGCGGCAGGCGGCGCTTGATCGTTTGACCGAATACTTTTTAATCCTGCTACTGCGTCATGTAATCGATTCAAAAAAGTTAAGTGTGGGCATCCTTGCCGCTTTAAACGACACACGCCTAGCGAGGGCCATCACGGCCATGCACGAGCGACCAGAGTTTCCGTGGACACTAGAATCGCTGGCCATGGAAGCCGGAATGTCGCGGGCACGCTTCTCGACCCGCTTTCGGGAAACAATTGGACTAACTCCGTTGGAATATCTTACCGATTGGCGCATGAGCGTCGCGCAAACCTTACTCAGGCGGGGAAAATCCCTCAAATCAGTCTCGCAATCTGTTGGCTATCAAAGTCCCGCAGCATTGAGAAGAATATTCGCAAAAAAAATTGGCGTACCGCCGGGGGAATGGCTGAGTAAGCTTCATTCTGTGGAGCATTAGCGCGCGCTTGCGGCTTGCGAATTGTTGCATGTGTCGCAAGTCATCGAATCGCTATCCACCCACGGACTGGAATGCGGAATGCCTGCACCCGCACTAAGCGCGCACACAGTGGCATTGGGTGGAGCGCCTGGAAACGAACAGCCAAGCCGCGAAGGAAATGGTCGGCGAGGAAAAATACCGTATCTGGCAGATCCACATGGCTGGCTCGGCACATGCCTTCGAGCGCGGCTGGATGTCGATCTTTCAAATCTTGGCCGGCAAGCCGATGGTGGATGGCCAGCTGCCGTATCCGCTGACGCGGGAGCATGTGTACCGGAGTTAGCCTTTCAAATTGAGATACTGATCGGCTAGAAAACAGCCCCGTGGCGGGGGGCTTTTGTTGGGCATCTCAGTAGTGGAAACGGAGCTGGGCGATCATCAGTGCGTCATTGTCGACGCGATATACCATGCGATGCTCATCCGTAATCCGGCGCGACCAAAACCCCGATAGCGCATGTTTCAATGGTTCCGGTTTACCTACCCCGGCGAATGGCTCGCGCTGCGTCTCCCGGATCAGCTTGTTGATCCGTTCAAGCATGCGCTTATCCTGCTTCTGCCGATACAAATAGTCTTCCCATGCCTCGTCAGCGAACACCAGCTTCACTTCGCCAGCTTTCGCTCAACGCCCTTGCCAGCGTTAAGCTGTGCCGCCGCCGCAAGGAGGCGCTTGGCATTGGCCGGCGTGCGCAACAAATATGCGGTTTCCTCCAGTGCCTTGTAGTCTTCGAGCGACAGCATCACGACGGACTGCGCGCCATTGCGGGTGATGATCAAGGCTTCGTGGTCATCGCAAACCCGGTCCATGGCGCTGGCCAGGTTTGCGCGAACGGTGGTGTAAGTAATTGTGTCCATGGCAGAGCTCCTTATATGTACGTGTTAATGTACATCCATGGCAGGGCTTGTCCAGCGCCACAGCGCAAGCACTCAGCTTGCGGCTCGATAGGGCTGCGGGTTTCTGGAATCTCATGGGACTGCTTTGTATCGTATTGAAGATCGTAAAACGCGCACCGCAAACCGAAGCCCAACTGTAGGCACTGCGACGCTTTTGGGGCCCCTGCGAGCAACGCAGGGGAGTCGCCCAACAGGGCGACCGGCGAACCGGGGTGCCCTTCTTTTTGGTTACCTTTTTCTTGGGCAAGCAAGAAAAAGTAAAGCCCCGCCGGGGCATGACCGGCCCAAAAACATTCCGCGCGCAGCGCGATTTATGTCAGGGATTTATACAGGTTTAACACACACTACCCTACGCCAAAATATCCGGCGTAATCAGCATCTGCAAGCGTGTGATTTCATCTTTCAACCACAGCTTGCGCTTCTTCAAGCGGCGCAGTTGCAGTTCGTCTGGGCTGGGATCGGCGGTGAGGCGTGCGATGACTTCATCCAGGTCACGATGCTCAATGCCGAGTTCGACGATCTTGCGTTTAATTTCTTCGATTTGTTCCGCTTGCATGCTGCGCACCTCTCACCAAAAAATTTAGGGGCGGTTAGCGCTGGCTTGCGCCACCCATTCCGCCAGCCGTCCCAGCATCTCCGGCAAGGCGCGATTGACCGCATCCGCGCCGCCGCGCGCATCTTCGCTGCCAGCCGGCGCTTGCGTTTCAAAGCTGCGGCTGCCGCGAATGGATTGCGTTTGCGTGTCCACCAGTTGCGCGCGCAGCACCAAGTGCATGCGACTGGGCTTGACGCTGAAGTCTTGGGTCAGGCTGACCAACTCGGTCTCCAGGCGCAGTTGCGTGTGTACCGCGCCAGGCGATTGCACTACTGCGGAAAATCCCTGGCTGGCATCTAGCGCCTGCGTCACCAGCGGCGTCAGCATGCGCGCCGGGGCTTCGACCCAGCGGTTGTAAGCATAATACGCAATTTGGTTCGGTTCGCGCACATAGGCCATGCGCGGCGTGTCGAAGCCGGGGTGTGCGCGCATCGGCGCGACCAGGATGGTTTGCGTGGATTTCGCGTTGCCGGGCTTGAGCGGCAAGGCCGCGCTCAGCAAATAGGTTGCGCTGTCTTGCGACTTGCCCTGCGGCCCAACGCAGGCGGCGAGCAGTGCCAGTCCGGCAAGGGCTATGAAGGTAAATCTGCTCATTATTTTCTGCGGCACCATATTTCCTTTTCCGATATTCCTAAAGCCCGTTTTTTGCCACGGATGAACACGGATACACACAGATATTTAATGAGGGAGTATGTTTTAAGCAGTACGCTTTTTTATCCGTGTTCATCCGTGTTAATCCGTGGTTGCATTGTTTTTTTCCGAATTATTCACCCGGCCCCGGCTTCGGCGCACCGCGCCCGAATACCAGCATTTCCGGGTTTTGTTCCAAGTCGTTGCCCACGCGCTTCATCGTGGCCGCTGCTTCGCGCAATTCTGCGGCCAGAGCATTCAGCTCCGGCAGGGTTTGGCCGGATAGGTCGCGCAAGGGTTGGCGCGCATCGCTCAGGGTGCCCTGCACGCTACGGCTGGCTTGGCCGATGTCACCAGCCATGCCCTCGACCACCTGCGCGGTCTGGTTCAGGCGCTTGGCCAGTTTACCGATTTCTTCCGCCGTTTTCCCAGTGACCTCCAGGGTATGTCCGGCGTTTTTCAGCACTTGTTCCAGCGCTAGTTTTTGCTCCGCCAGGAGTTGCGTAACGGTTTCCAAGTTGGCGACCATGCGCTTCATCGATTGCCGCATTTCGGCGCCGGTCAGGTCGTTCAGGTTCTCGCTGGTCTGAGCCATGTTCTCGATCAAATTGCTGACCGAGACGTCGAGTTTTTTCAACAAGGAATATTTGGTCTTGATCACGGGATAGGGTTCGCCGTCTCTCTTAACCAAAGTCTTGGCAGATGCCGTGCCGCCGGATAGTTCCACGAACGACAAGCCCGTCAGGCCTTGCATTTTCAAGGTGGCCAGCGCGTCCACCTTGATCGGCGTGCTACGGTCAATTTTCATCAACACCTGCACCCGACCGCTTTGGTCCGGCGCCAGGTCGATGTCGGTCACGCGCCCTACTTCCACCCCACGATATTTGACGGTGGAATTCAGGCTCAGGCCGGATACTGATTCATCGAAATAGGCCACGTATTTGTCGTAATTGCGGTGATGTGCACCGCCGCTGTACAACCAAAATACGGTGCCCACAATGGCCGCGCCCAGCGTTAGCACGAACAGCCCTACTACGGTGTAATTGACTTTAGCTTCCATAATCCTAGAAAAAGTAGTTGGACGCACCCGATCGTGCGTTCGGGCGGGTGTCCGGTGCGCAGCAACGACGCCGCAGGCCGAGGCCCGCAAGGAAGCGCGACGAGGTCGGACGCCCGACCGGACGTGCTAGCGGATGCGTAGCGCTGTCACCCATGCGGTGAAGCCGGTCGAAGCGAAAATAGTTACTATACATACAACCTCCATACAGAGATAAGCGGTCAACTGCTTTTTCTAGGATTCTATTCCCCGTGGGCACGGCCGCGCGGGCCGTGGAAATATTCGCGCACCAGCGGGTGCTGCGATGCGGACAGCTCCGCCATCGTCCCCAACCCCACGACACGCCGTTCGCCCAGGATAGCAACGCGATCTGTCACGCGCCACAGCAGATCCAGGTCATGCGTAATAATGACAATAGTGAGTTGCAAGGACTCCTGCAAACTCAGCACTAACTCATCCAAGGCGCTGGCCGCCAAGGGGTCCAACCCGGCCGATGGCTCGTCCAGGAACAGTAGCTCCGGATCGAGCGCAATGGCGCGCGCCAGGGCAGCGCGTTTGCGCAGACCGCCGGAGAGTTCGCGCGGATATTTTCCCGATGCATCGAGCGGCAATCCGGCCAGAGCGATCTTGATCTGGACCAGTTCGGCAATTTCGTCCGCACTCAAATCCGTATGCTCCGTTAGGGGCAACGCTACATTTTCCGCAACGGTGAGGCTGCTGAACAGAGCGCCGCCCTGGAACATAATGGCCCAGCGCCGCTGCAAGCGATCCAAAGCCACCCCGTCTATTCGCGCAATATCCTGACCCAAGACGCGAATACGCCCGGCCTGAAATGGGGTCAGCATCACGATCTCACGCAACAGGGTGGATTTTCCGCAACCACTTTCACCCGCGATGGCAAACACTTCGCCACGATGGATGGTCAAGTTGATGTCTTCGTGGATCAGCACTGCACCATAGCGCGTCACAAGATGCTCGATTTCAATCACGGCTTCGGCGCTCATTTCACGCCCAAATCGGACAAGCTTGCCGCCACAGAAAAGATCGCATCGGCAATGATGATCAGAAAAATAGCCTGTACCACCGAGGTCGTGGTCTGACGTCCCACACTATCAGCACTACCCTGCGCTTGAAACCCGGCATAGCAGCCCACCAATGTGATAATCATGGCGAATACCGGTGCCTTACCAATCCCAAAGATAAACGTCGAGAGCTTCACTGCATCGTCGAAACGATCGAGAAAAGCATAGGGTTCAACCTGCATATGCACGCTTGCCACCACCATGCCCCCCATCACACCCAGAAAATCGGCGAATACGGTAAGTAAAGGCAGGGCAATCAACATCGCTAACAGTTTCGGCAGCACCAACAGCTCCAACGGCGAAATACCCATGCTGCGCAATGCATCGACTTCCTCAGAGACTTTCATCGTGCCGATTTGCGCGGCATAGGCAGACCCGGAACGGCCAGCGACAATAATAGCCACCATCAACGGTGCCAATTCGCGCAAGATGGATAGCCCCACTAAGTCGGCAATATAAATATTTGCGCCGAAGCGCGCTAGTTGCACCGCCCCTTGAAACGCCACCACCATGCCAATCAAAAACGACAATAAACCAATGATCGGCAATGCATCGAAACCGCTTTGCTGAACATTGCTCAGGATATACCGCAAACGAAAATGCTCTGGCCGTCGCAGAGCGCGCATCAACGCCACAACATTCTCGCCAACAAATTGCAACATCCCCTGTGTTTGTCCCACCCAATGCCAACCATGGCGACCCAGCCGCTCCAGCATAGATGGTCGATACATCTGGGCCGGTGCGACCGCGGATTGCTTCATGCGCGTTTCTAGCAACTGCAATAGCGCCAAATGCTCCGGGCGCATACCTTGCAATTGCACGTCCAATCCTTGAGATTTTATTAACTGGAGCAGATGACGCAATGCCGCCATCCCAGCCGTATCGACATGCAGCACTTGGGAAAAATCGATGGTCAATGCACCGCCGGTCGGCCAGGGCAACTGAGCCAAGCGGGCACGCAAACCGGAAATACCCATCATCGACCAAGCGCCGCCACACACGAGCTGGCGACCTGCCTGTTGCAGTTCGACGAAAGCACTTTCGGATTTCCGGCTCGATTTAGACATGATGCGCAAAATATAGCATAGGGCGCGGCACCCAGCGCGCTGCAATCTGCCGCACAAGCCCCTGGAGAAGAAGATTATTTGCGGCGAGAGGTGGCCAACAAGGTGGCGGGGAGATCCGTCAGGCGATATTTTCCCGTTTGCACTGCACGCGCCAATTTTTCCAGTGTCTGTTCATTTAAGATGGCGACGATTTTTTTCTTGATTGGCAGCCACTTCGCATGCATTGGGCAAGCCGTTGCGTCGGAACAAACCTTCAAGCCAAGCACGCAATCCTGGGTGAAACTCGAGCCTTCAGTCATGATTAATATCTGCATCAGACCAGTTTTCTCCGCGCCTTCGCGCAAACAAAAACCGCCCAAACGTCCACGGTATGAATACAGCAGGTTGCCCTTGCATAAATTTTGCATGATCTTGGCCAGATAGGCCGGCGGTACGCCGAGATAACTGGCGATCTCGCGATTCAATACCGGCTCGCCCGATGGGCGGGTCGCGACGTAAATTAAAGCCTGGACTGCATATTGACTCGTGCGGGATAGGATCATGAGCAGTTATATCTGTTGTTTCGGAGCATTTTATCCGAAATTTAAAATACATGCAGCCGGATTGCCGCGAGCGGAAAGAACACTAACCACGTAGGGTATACAACCAAGCCAGCGGAACATTGAAATAATGATCCACCAACAAGGCCGCAAACAACAAACTCAAATATAAAATCGAGTAAGCGAAGGTGCGTTTGGCTAGAGCATCGGAATAATTGCGCCAGATTTGGTATGCAAAGTATAGAAACACTCCATCCAACAGTAGTGTCGATCCTAGATAAACCAAGCCACCCATGCCGGTGGCCACGGGCAGCAGTGTGGCTGCAGTCAGGATGATGGTGTAGAGCAGTACGTGCAATTGCGTGAATTGATCACCGTGGGTCACCGGTAGCATCGGCATACCGGCCTTTGCGTATTCTTCCTTACGGTACAGCGCCAAGGCCCAGAAATGCGGCGGGGTCCAAGTGAAAATAATTAGGAATAGCAATAGCGCGTCGGCACTGACCTCACCGGTGACTGCAGCCCAACCCAGTACCGGTGGCATGGCGCCGGAAGCGCCGCCGATGACGATATTTTGCGGCGTCAGCGGCTTTAAAATCACGGTGTACACCACGGCATAACCAACGAAGGTGGCCAAGGTCAGCCACATGGTCAGTGCATTCACCTGACTGTTCAGGATCACCAAACCGATACCGCCGACAACACAGGCAAACAGCAGCGTTTGCGGTGAAGTCACTTCGCCGCGCACCAAGGGCCGGGCGCGAGTACGCGCCATGAGCGCATCAAGCTTCTGTTCGATCAGGCAATTGACTGCAGCAGCAGCGCCGGCGACCAACGCGATGCCCACCGTCGCAGCCAGCAGTATACGCAGCGGCACCATACCTGGCGTCGCCAGAAACATACCGATCACCGCAGTAAAAACAATGAGCGATACCACGCGCGGCTTGGTGAGCAAATAAAACTGCTGACAGCGATAGGCGAATTGGCCGAACGTAAGAGTATTCATGGTGGGCACCTGCTTAAGCCCTGCTCAGGGCTTTTTTCAATCTGAAGTTTAACATCACCAAGGACAGTAATAGCAGCGCGGCTACGGCGTTATGCGCCACCGCCACTGGTAATGGCAAGCTCAGCAATACATTGGCGATACCCAAGCTGAGCTGCGCCGTGAGTAGCAAGAGAATAAACATGCCGGCACGTGCCAGCGCCGCAATCCGCATTAATCTCAGCGCTAGCACGCCGACCACCAGCAAGGTGACTAGGGCGCCGATACGGTGCATCCAATGGATTGCGGTTAAAGCTTCCTGCGGCAACAACACACCTTGCGCGGTCATTCCCAGACCCCGCACCAATTGAAAGGCGTGAGGTAAATCCATGCGTGGCCACCAGCCGTTTTGGCAGGTTGGGAAATCAGCGCAGGCCAGCGCCGCATAATTGGAACTGACCCAGCCCCCCAAGGCAATTTGCAAGAACACCACCAACAGGGCGAAGCTGGCGTAAGTACGCAAGCGCTCCGCATCGACCGCGCGCACTGCCGCGATATCACGACTTTGGCGCAACCACATCCAGGTCAACAACGAGAGTGTGGTCATACCACCCAATAAGTGCGATGTCACAATGATCGGCGTGAGCTTGAGCGTTACGGTCCACATTCCAAACAAGCCTTGCAGGATCACAAAGCCGATCAAAAAAAATGGCAGGCCCAGGCCTTGCTGAAGTTTTTCGCGCTTGATCCAAGCCATGACGCCAATAACCACAATCAATAAACCCAGGCTACTCGCTAAATAGCGGTGCACCATTTCTTTCCAGGCCTTGGCGGGCGTAACCGGGCCATGCGGCAGTACCGCTTGAGCTTGCGCGATTTCCTGATGCGCATGCGCTGGGCTGAGCTTGCCATAACATCCCGGCCAATCGGGACAACCTAAACCGGCGTCGGACAAGCGCACAAAAGCCCCTAGCACCACCACACCAAACGCCAGCAGGGTGGCGACCATAATCAGTTTTTTAAACATGCTTATCCAATCTGCGAAGCCTTCAGCAAGCGCTCGATATCCTTAAACATACGCTTAATATCTGGATTCGCCGGCCAACGCATCATGAGATTGCCCAGCGGGTCGATCATGTAAATATATTGTTTGACGTCACCCTCTGCCGTCAATTTGGCGATTACGGCGCGTTGCGGATCAGTCAGCCATTGCGTTCCATCGTATTCTTTCTTCAGCGCCGCTCGGGGTTCTTGAGCATCCGCAATCAGCCACAAGCGCTGTACGCGCTCTTGTTCGGCTCCCTGCATTAGACGCACCTGACGCATTGCATACATTTTTTGTTCACACTCATGCGCACAGGCTGCTGCATCCACCTGGACCAATAGCCATTTTCCACGCAAATTTTTGAGTGGCAGTTGCGCGCCCTCGATAGTCGTTAAAGTCAGCGTCTCTGCCAGCGTCACAGGCGAGATCAATGCGCCATAATTCCTGGCGCCTCCCTGTGGTTGCCAGACAAAATAAGCAAGATAGCTCGCCAACACTGGCAAGGCGAAGATACCCATTACCAGGACCAATTTCGCCCTATGCGGATTTACGTTTTTTTGCATACTGCACTCCATAAATCACCAACGTCACGACCGCCAGTGCAAACCATTGAAACGCATAACCGGCATGTTTTTCAATGCCCGTATCCGGACGCGCCCAATGTCGAATCAAACCATCGCCGTTATCGTTTAGCTGCATCACCATCAAGGTTTGCAAACGCTGCGGCAATTGCGCTTGCATGCGCGCAAAATGCAGGTTCTGCCACACCTTACCTTCAACTGTTTGCGCAGACAGTTCCAAAAACTTACCACTGGGTGGCACCGCGACGCCTTCGATGCTAACCAGTCCCAGCGGCGTCTTGATCTCGGGCAGAATGTTCCGATCAAGACCGCGCGCAACCCAACCGCGATTAATCAACACGTAAGCCGCTTCCCCCTCCAGTTTCAGTGGCGTCACCACCTGATAACCGGGTACGCCCTTTAAAATAACATTATCCAACAAAACTTCTTGTGCCAAATCAAAGCGACCGCTTACCCGCACACGCCGATAGCGATAAAATTCCTCATCAATGACGCCACCCGGCAACGGCACCGGTTGCGCCCGGCTTTGCGTTTCATATTGCGCTTGCAATGCGCTTTTATATAGCGCGCGATTGGTTTGCCATATCCCCGCCGAAACGGTTAAGGCCACCACGATGATTGCCGCTACAGTCGGTAGCCAACGTGGGCGCCGCCGCTCAGTCATCATGGCAATGGCAGCGCACGCAGCTTTCCGCTACACTGCGCCGATTCGCGCACGGAGCCAACTGCATGTCCATCATCCTATACCGCATCATCATTATCGCCTTCTTGCTCATCATCGTTGGCAGCCTGGCGTCCGCCCTGTATTTCCTGGTCAAGGACAAAGGCCAATCAGACCGCACCCTGAAGGCACTGACCGTGCGCATTTCATTATCCGTTGGGTTATTCCTGCTACTGATGGCCGGATTTTACTTCGGCATTATTCCGCCCCACCATTAAATCCCGACTCCGCCCTATGCAATCGTACTGAGCGCAGCGCACCAAATAAAAATGGCGCCGCGATACCGCTGCGGCGCCAAATTCCCCTTTTTGCTTTTCTTCTTTGGAAACTACTCCTCCACCGCTTGTCGGGTGATTAATTAGAGCCAATACACAAACACGAACAAACCAAGCCAGACCACGTCCACGAAATGCCAGTACCAGGAGACGGCCTCAAAAGCAAAATGTTGATCCGGCTTGAAGTGGCCCTTCAGGCAACGCACCAAGATCACCAGCAGCATGATGGTGCCGATCGTCACATGAAAACCGTGAAAGCCGGTCAGCATAAAGAAAGTTGAACCATAAATACCGGCACCCAGGGTCAAGCCCATTTTGGTGTAGGCTTCATGATATTCAGTTGCCTGGAAATACAGGAAGGTTGCACCCAAGGCAACCGTCAGCGCCAGCCACAAAATCAATTGGCTGCGATTACCCTTCTTCAGGCCCCAATGCGCTATGGTCAGCGTCACGCCCGAGGTCAGCAACAGTAGTGTGTTTAACGCTGGGACGCCCAATGCAGCCATCGGCGCAAATTCGCCAGCGCCTGCATGTGCCATCGGCGCAATCATTTTCGCGCCTAAGGGTCCAGCGGTTGGCCATGTAGCCTTGAAACTGGACCACAGGATCGCTCCGGTGTCGCCCTCGCCCAACCAAGGAACCGACAACACGCGCGCATAAAACAACGCGCCGAAGAACGCGGCAAAAAACATGACTTCCGAGAAAATGAACCAGCTCATGCCCCAACGGAAAGAGCGATCCACTTGCGCGTTGTATTTACCGCTTTCGGATTCGCCAATCACTGTGCCGAACCAGCCAAACATCATGTAGAACAGCACGCCTAGGCCAGCCAAGACTAGCCAACCGCCGGGCAGGCTATTCGCCCACAACACCATACCGGTTGCAAACAGTGCTAGCGCCGTCGACCCGACGATCGGCCAGCCCGATGGCGACGGAAGATAATAACCCCCACCTTGATGATCACTCATTTTTCCCCTCCTTAAGTACACTCGTTAATTCAAAAATTTTTGCTTTAGTGCATGACTGCATACACTATGCCCACCAGCGTCGCGATAAACAGCGCTGCGCCGATCAATCCAGCCACAATCACTTGCCCCAGCGTCAGCCTGATCGCATCGCGGTTGTAATCGGCGCTTTTGCGTACGCCAAAAAAACTCCAAAAAACCGCGCGCGACGCTTGCCAGAAAGTCGCCTTTTGCTTTGGCGACTCCATCAGGAAGCCCCGGCCTTTGCTTGCTCATAGAACGTATACGACAAAGTAATCGTATGCACGTCCTTGGGTAAATCGTTTTGCACCACGAATTGCACCGGCATCAGGCGCTCCTCGTGTGGCTTGAGTGTCTGCCGAGTAAAACAGAAACACTCAATTTTCTTAAAATAAGCCCCGGCCAGCGCCGGACCATAACTCGGTACCGCTTGGCCGACGATGGTGCGGTCAGTCAGATTCACCACGCGATACAGCACTTGCTTTATCTCCCCCGGGTGAATTCGCAAACTCGTCGTCTGCGGCTCAAACTTCCAAGGCAATTTTGCGCCAATATTGGCATCGAATTCGATGGTGACCCAGCGCGCTGGATCCATTTGCGTATTCGATACCGATATCTTCTCTTTATTAACGCCCGTGACTTCACAAATTTTCTTGTAAAACGGGATCATGGCATAGCCAAAACCGAACATCATCACCGTCATCAACAGCAGCTTCTTGAGAATTATGCGATTTTGTTTGTTTTCTTGGCTCATTAAATTCAGCGCACCTTAAATAAAGAAAGAACAAATATCGCTACAACCACCACCAACAAAATAACAGCCGTAAGATATTTTGATTTCTCTTTATTGTCAGGCGTTGCCACTACATTCTCCACAAAACGGGGCGCGTGAAATTTACACCACGCCCCTTAAGCGCTCACTTAACTGTCGGTGGCACTGCAAAAGTATGGTACGGCGCAGGTGAAGGCAGGTGCGTCCACTCCAGGGTGTCCGCGCCTTCCCAGGCACGGCCTTCAGCTTTTACTCCACCCTTGATGCACTTCAGCACCACGACCAGCAAGATCAACTGCGACAGACCGAATCCGAAGCCACCGATACTCGCCACCATATTCCAGTCGGCGAACTGCAACGCATAGTCCGGAACCCGGCGCGGCATACCGGCTAAGCCTAGGAAGTGCATCGGAAAGAACAACACGTTAAAGAAAATGGTGGACATCCAGAAGTGCAGCTTGCCCAATTTTTCATCGTACATATGGCCGGTCCATTTCGGCAGCCAGAAGTAGACACCCGCAAAGATCGAAAACAGCGCGCCGGAAACCAGCACATAGTGGAAGTGCGCCACCACGTAATAAGTGTCCTGCAACTGGATATCAACCGGCGTAATAGCTAGCACGAGGCCCGAAAATCCACCAATGGTAAACAAGCATACGAAGGCCACTGCAAAAAGCATTGGGGTCTCAAACGTCATCGAGCCCTTCCACATTGTTGCAATCCAGTTGAATACTTTCACACCGGTCGGGATCGCGATCAGCATGGTCGCGTACATGAAGAACAACTGCGCTGCCGTCGGCAGACCCGTAGTAAACATGTGGTGCGCCCAAACAATGAACGACAGAATCGCAATCGACGAGGTTGCATACACCATCGAGGCATAACCGAACAAAGGCTTACGCGCAAAGGTCGGAATGATCTGCGAGATAATGCCAAACGCCGGCAGAATCATGATGTACACCTCGGGGTGACCGAAGAACCAGAAGATATGCTGAAACATCACTGGGTCGCCACCGCCAGCCGCATTGAAGAAGCTAGTGCCAAAATGGCGGTCGGTCAGCAACATCGTCACGGCACCGGCCAGAACTGGCATCACGGCAATCAGCAGATATGCGGTTATCAACCAGGTCCACACAAACAGTGGCATCTTCATCAAGGTCATTCCCGGTGCGCGCAAGTTCAAGATCGTCGTAACGATATTGATCGCGCCCATGATCGAGGAAATACCCAAGATATGCACAGCAAAGATGGTCATATCGTTGGAGATGCCGCCCTGCAGGAACAGTGGCGCATACATCGTCCACCCGCCCGCTGAAGCTCCGCCCGGCACGAAGAACGAGCCGATTAGCAGGGATGCCGCCACTGGTAGCAACCAAAAGCTCCAGTTATTCATGCGCGGAAACGCCATATCTGGCGCACCGATCATTAGCGGTACCTGCCAGTTCGCGAAACCGACGAAGGCCGGCATGATGGCGCCGAACACCATGATCAAACCGTGCATCGTGGTGAGTGAGTTAAAGAACTCTGGACGCATGATTTGCATTCCTGGCTGGAACAGCTCGGCGCGAATCAAGAGCGCGAGTGTGCCGCCAGAGAGCAGCATGATAAATGCGAACCATAGGTACAAGGTACCAATGTCTTTGTGGTTGGTGGTCGTTACCCACCGCATCAGGCCAGCTGGAGCACCGTGGCCATGATCGTCGTGTGCGTGTGTCGCTTCCATTTTCAGCCTCCTAAATTATTTGCGTATTGCTTTGATGTCAGCGGGCTGGATCAGATCGCCGGTCGCATTGCCGAAGGCATTGCGCTCATAGGTGATCACCGCCGCAACATCCACGTCATTCAATTGCTTGCCGAACGCTGCCATCGCAGTATTTGGTTTGCCGTTCATGACAATATTCAAGTGTGCAGCCTTATCTCCGGTTGCAATCTTAGATCCTGCCAAAGCGGGGAATGCCGGTGGGAGACCTTTGCCATCCGGTTGATGACAAGCGGCGCAATTCTTGAGATATACCTTCTCGCCATACGCCTTCATTTCATCCAGGCTATACGTCTTATTCGGATCCATGGTGACCGCAGCGGATTTCGCTTTCTGCTCTGCGACCCACTTGTCGTAGTCTTCTTGCGTCTTGACTTCTACGACAATCGGCATGAAGCCGTGATCCTTACCGCACAATTCAGAACATTGACCGCGGTAGGTGCCCGGCGTGTCGGCTTTAAACCATGCATCCTTAATGAAACCCGGGATGGCATCCTGTTTAATGCCCAGTGCTTGCACTGCCCAAGCATGAATCACATCATTCGCCGTCAGTAGTAATCGTACTTTTTTGCCGACTGGCACGACCAAAGGATTATCCACTTCCAGCAGATAGTGCTCGCCTTTTTTGGCGCTGCCTTCGATTTGATCACGCGGTGTAGATAGATTGGATAGGAACTTGATGCCATCGGCGGGATATTCGTATTCCCACTTCCACTGATAGGCCACGACTTTAACCGTCATGTCCGGGTTGCTGGCATCACGCATATTGAGAATAGTCTTAGAAGCGGGAATGGCCATCGCAATCAGGATTACAAATGGGATTACCGTCCATATGATTTCAATCTGGGTGTTCTCATGAAAATGGGCCGCTTTATGTCCTACCGATTTGCGGTGTTTCCAGATCGAGTAAAACATCACGCCGAATACTACGACGAAGATCCCCACACAAACCCACATAATCAAAACATGTAGATCAAAGATTTCCTGTGCGACGATGCTTTTTGGCGTTGGCAGGTTGTATTTCGATTCCTCCGCCCACGTGGCCATGGACATGAGGAACGCACCCCATCCCAGTACCAGACTCCTCATTTTGCTTCTCATTGCTACCCCCTTGACGTTTAAACCTAAAAATTTAGCGCTTATCTAAAATTCAGTGTCACAAAATTCATCTCAGGCACACCACTTGGGCTGACGCAGCCAACCCAAAAACCGGCGAACCCTTATCGGCTGCCCCGTCTCTTCAAGAAACCAGGCAACCCAAACTTAACCAAGGCGAGAAAACACAGTGAATGAATTCAAATGCGTCGACAACGAGATTTAATGCGGTCAGTCCTTGCGAAATCTGCCGGCAGTTCTGCGTTGCTGCCTTACTTTTTTACCTCAGATGCCAGCATATCGATAAATGCTTATGTTTAGACATCTCTTTTTTGGTGCGACAAATTAGCACACCAGACCCACCCCTCGCAAGAAAAAAGTTCAAATAAATCCTTTGATTCCGTGCATTTAAAGTTATTATGTAAGTATTTTATTATTTAATAAAATAGCGATTTATTAATGTTTTTATTGCATTATCTCGTTAACCCATTTTCTCTTAATGGTTTATTTCAATGTCCTGGAAATTGATTCTAGACATTGCAAAAAAATCAATACCCCATCGCGGGCAGTTTACCGACGCAAACCCATTTGCCGCGCTTGGATTTTCCACTGGATCACTTGCCGACCATCGTCTGTCGTCGTTGGCGACATCGGCATTTTCTCATTCACCCAAGCGTGGCCGTAAATCACTTCGTAAGTTGCCGGCAAGCGACCATCGCGGCGTAATTTTTCATAGTTTCCCAACATCGCACGCCAAGCATTTTTCCCCATCAGACCATGACCGCGACCGCTAGTTACGTTATGCGCCCCAATCGCTTTCAACTCGCGTAGCAAGCCCATCAAATCCGCATAAGTGAGCGTGATGTATTCCATATCAACCACGGGCGTCGCAAATCCGGCATAAGCCAACTCATCTCCGATATCATGCATATCCATGAAACGATTCACATGCGTATATCCATCCAAGCCAGCAAATGCTTGCCGCAACTCGCGCAACGTATCTGGGCCAAACGTACTGAACATCAACAACCCACCTGGCGCTAGCACGCGCCGAAACTCAGCAAATGCCGCCGCCAGATCATTACTCCACTGCAAGGCAAGGTTGGAACACAACAATTGCACACTGGACTCTGGCAACGGCAAATGCTCCAGGTCGCCACCGACATAAGTCGGCACATTCCCTCCGGCAATCCCTGCAAACGTCCGTCGCCACCACGGATCGCCTAGGCGCGCCACACGCAACATCGCCGTTGCAATATCGAGGCCAAGGACACGTGCTTTGGGATAGCGCTGCGCCAGGGCACGACTGCCAACGCCAGTACCGCACCCCACGTCTAAAACCAGCGTCGGCGCCAACCGCACCAACTCCAGTCGTTCCAGCAAGCGCTGGCCGACTTCACGCTGCAACGGCGACGCCTGATCGTAAGTGTCTGCGGCGCGCTCAAAGGCGCGCCGCATCAAGCGCTTGTCGATACGCACCGGAAAATCTTCAGCCATTTAAAAATTGCTCCATTGCTTGCAGTGTCTGAGCGCGATGTGAAAGAAAGGGGGCGTGGGCGCTACCATCCACGATCGACAACGCACTGTGTGGCAAACGCTGCGCCAGCCATTCGCCCGCAGCGAGGGGCGTCAAACTGTCGCGTGCGCCATGGATTACCAGGCCCGGCTGAGTCACGCCAGCAATCTCATCACGCAGGTCGAGATCGCGCAGAATTGCCAAGCCGCCGCGAAGCGTGGCCAATGAAGGCTCGCCACGTACAAATAATTTTTCACGCAAGGCGGCGATAACGCCCCGTGCATCGTCACCGCTACGTGCTTGCAAAGACAAAAACCGCTTCAGTGTGCCCGCATAGTCCAACTCTAGACTGCGCGCGAATTCTTCCAGCGTCGCATCGTCCATTCCCGGCCGCCAATCAGTTCTCTGGCGAAAACAAGGCGTCGTCCCAATCAGCACCAACTTCTGCACCCGCTCGGGAAAATCCAGCGCCAGCCGCAACGCTACCTGCCCACCCAGCGACCAACCGCATACATGCGCCCGCGCTGGCAACACTTCCGCTACCGCATGAGCTAAAGCGGTAAGCGTATACGGCTCACAATGCGCGCTCGCTCCATAGCCCGGCAGATCGACCACATGCAGGCGAAATTGCTGCGCCAGTGAATCGCGCGCACCATCCCAAATGCCACCATGCATACCCCAACCATGCAGTAGCACCAAATCGGGCCCTTGGCCAATCGCGTCAACGTGCAGCATCATTCAACACTTCGCATAGCCGGCGCACATCGTCCTTGCTATGCGCCGCTGAAAGCGAAATACGCAGCCGCGCCTGCCCCTTGGGCACGGTCGGCGGGCGGATCGCCGGCACTAAAATACCTTGCAGGCGCAACGCTTCAGCCGCCGCCACGGCGTCCTGGTTGCTGCCAATAACGAGTGGCTGGATCGGCGTATCGGAAGGCAACAGTTGCCAGCGTTCGGCCTTGAGATGCGCCTTGAAATAGGCGATCAACGCGCGCAAATGGCCGCGTCGCCAAGCCTCTTCGCGAAACAAATGCAGGCTGGCTAAAAGCGCCATGGCCAGCAGCGGTGGAAACGCCGTGGTGTAAATGTAAGTGCGCGCCCGTTGGATCAGCGTCTGAATCATGGCTTGATCGCCGGCGACAAAAGCCCCGAACACCCCAGCCGCCTTGCCCAGTGTCGCCATGTAGATAATGCGCGGCGATTGCACATTGAAATGCTCGAGAATGCCACGCCCCTGTTCGCCCAGCACACCAAAGCCATGCGCGTCGTCCAGCATCAGATAAGCGTCGTAACGCTCACACAAGGCCAGCAATTCCGGTAGCGGTGCAATGTCGCCATCCATGCTGAACACAGCATCGGTGACCACCAACTTGCGCCGCCCCTTGGCTCCGGCCAAAGTTTTTTCCAGATGCGCCAGATCAAGATGGCTGTAGCGCAAAAATTGTGCGCGGGCGAGTAAGGCGGCATCATTTAGCGACGCGTGATTGAGCTTATCCGCTAGCACCACATCGTTGCGGCCTAACAACGCCGTCACGATGCCGAGATTAGCCATATAACCGGTGGAAAATAAAAGCGCTTGAGGCAGATCGAGAAATTCCGCCAGCGCCGCTTCCAGCTTGTGGTGTGCCGCGCTATGGCCGACGATCAAGTGCGATGCACCCGCCCCCACGCCGTACTGACCCGCGCCGCGACTGACGGCGTCGATCAACGTGGGGTGTGATGCGAGCCCCAGATAATCATTGCTGCAAAACGACAAGTAATCGCAACCATCGACCGTGATGTGCGCGCCCTGTGCGCTTTCCAAGATACGGCGCTGACGTAACAGGCCTTGCGAATCAAGCTCGGCCAGTTCATTCGCGAGATCTACAAACAAGCCCGAAGTATTTTCTACCTCACGCTTCACGACTGCGCACGCAGCCCCGGCCCATCCTCACCCATTGGCCGCATACCCAGCTTCTGCAACAAGGCCATATCGCGGCTTGCTTCCGGATTGCCGGTGGTGAGCAATTTGTCCCCATAGAAAATCGAGTTCGCACCCGCCAGAAAGCACAGCGCCTGGATCGCCTCGCCCATTTCCTGGCGTCCTGCGGACAGCCGCACAAAACTTTTGGGCAAAGTAATGCGCGCTACGGCAATGGTGCGCACGAACTCCAACGGATCAAGCGCTTCCGTGCCATACAGCGGCGTACCTTCAACTTGCACCAGCATATTAATCGGCACCGATTCCGGCTGCGGATCAAGATTGGCCAGCTGCACAATCAGGCCGGCGCGTTGGCTGCGCGATTCACCCATGCCAACGATGCCACCGCAGCACACATGCATGCCGGCATCACGCACGCGACCCAGGGTATCCAGGCGATCCTGATAATCACGCGTGCTAATAACCTCGCCATAAAATTCGGGCGCGGTGTCGAGATTGTGGTTGTAATAGTCCAGGCCCACGGCGCGCAACTTTTCCGCCTGGCCTTCGCGCAGCATTCCAGCAGTGAGGCAGGTCTCCATGCCCAGCGCTTTCACCGCTTTCACCATCGCGTACACCGGCTCCAGTTCGCGATCCTTGGGGCTGCGCCAAGCAGCGCCCATACAGAATCGCGTCGCACCGGTTTTTTTCGCGGCCTCGGCGGCGGCAATCACCGTCTCCAGTTGCAACATCCCTTCGTTTTCCACGCCAGCGTGATGCCGCGCCGATTGCGGACAATAGCCGCAATCTTCCGGGCAACCACCAGTCTTGATCGACAGCAAAGTAGAGAGTTGCACCACATTTGGATCGAAACTTGCGCGGTGCACCACCTGCGCTCGATACAGCAGATCGTTAAACGGCAAGGCAAACAGGTCCTCGACTTGGGCTACACTCCAAGTGCTTTGTGGTTTTACTTGCAATAAGGCTTGGCTCATTAGAATTTACTCGACACGATAAGCGCAGGATATTCAACGATATTTAGGTGGCAGTCAAGAATGAATCAGTCTTTGCTGAACAAGTGCTTAAACTTTATACAGCCGGAACAAGATTGCATCCTGTGTGGCGCTACTAGCGGCATTCACTTAATTTGCAGCGCTTGTCATGACGAACTACCGCGCACATCGGTGGCTTGCCCAGTATGTGCTGCACCGGGATCTCCTGAGGTATGCGGCCAATGTTTGCAACACCCCCCACATTTCACACGCAGCTTTGCTGCACTTGACTACACTTTCCCTGTCGACAAACTGATCCAGGCGTATAAGTATCAGCATCAATTAGCCTTGGCTCGCCTGTTTGGCACGCTCTTAGACGCGGTAGTGCAACATCAAGCACATCCGGATCTCCTGCTACCCATGCCCTTGCATCCAACACGGCTGCGTGAACGCGGGTTCAACCAAGCACATGAAATCGCCAAGCGCCTCGGCAAGACCTTGTGCCTGCCAGTCACACCCAGCTTGGCACATCGCACCATCAACACTGCCTCGCAAGCAAAACTGGACTGGGACGCCCGAAAAAAGAACATGAAAGGCGCATTCGCCTGCGACACACCTCTGAATGGTCAACATATCGCGCTAGTAGATGACGTCATGACCAGCGGCGCAACACTCGACGAATTGAGCAAGACGCTAAAACAAGCCGGGGCAGGTGAAATTAGTATTTGGGTCGTGGCGCGCGCTGTAGCGCACCGATAAAATACCGCGCGCTATGCTATGGTTAAAAAATGAAAGACTACCGCCATGCATAACCCCCTCATCGATCAACACATCACGCAAATCTGTGAATTGGGTTGCACGCGCGTGAAGCAAATCATCGTCATTCTGGAACAAGGACAAATCCCACCAGAAACCGATAGCTTGCAAGATGCCGAACGAAAGCTGGTGCTGGACGAACTCAAGGCGATCATGGCGGTGTACAACACGCGCAAAGACGGTTGCACCTAGCGCTCTAAACTCCTACTTCGGCACCGCTACCTGCCACATGCGCGCCTCAATGGTCGCGGCATGACGTGCCAGATAAGGCGAATTCGGGCGTTTCTCAAAAAACTGCGGGCGCGGCACCATCGCTGCCAGGCGCGCCGCTTGCGACGGCCCTAGATTTGCCGCGCTGGTTTTGTAATAACGGCGGGCAGCGGCCTCGGCGCCATACACGCCCTCGCCCCACTCGATCACATTCAAGTAAATTTCCAAAATGCGACGCTTGCTCATGGTCTTTTCCAGCATCAAGGTGATAATCGCCTCTTGGCCTTTGCGCACGTACGAACGCTCGCCAGACAAGAACAGATTCTTAGCCAACTGTTGGCTGATCGTAGAACCGCCGGCAACCACCTTGCCCTTCTTCTCATTCTTCTTCAGCGCTTTCTCGATGCCCTCGATATCAAAACCCTCGTGATCGAGAAACTTGGCATCCTCGGCCGCAATCAGCGCGCGCTTCAAATGAATCGAAATTTTTTCATAAGGCACCCACTTATACTTAAGCTCTGCATCATCGCCTAACTTCTCTTGCAACAGCACCAAGCGCCGCTCCATGAAAGCGGTACTGGCCGGATTGTGGCCGACGTACCACCATACATGCGCGAAGATCCACAACTCATACGCCAATACCAAGACCAACGCCAGCGCAATGCTGCGCCACAACCACCGCCAGATTTTTTTAAACATTCGGCTTGTTAACTCTTTCTCAAATCTTCGATCAACGACTGCGTTTCAGGCCGTACGCCGCGCCACACATAAAATGCCTCCGCCGCTTGCTCCACCAACATACCCAATCCATCAGCCAGGGTTTGCGCATGATTGGCCTCAGCGAAAGACAGAAAAGGCGTTAAGCCCTTGCCGTACATCATGTCATAGGCCAGCGCACCGGGCGCGAACAGGCGCGGCGGCAAAGGCGGCAGCTCGTCGTTCAAACTACTGGAAGTCGCGTTGATGATCAGGTCATAGCGGTCGCCAGCGAGGCCGGCGTAGTCGCAGGCGCGCGTAGTTCCATACTCTGAAAAATGTTGCGCCAGATCGTTCGCCTTATGCAGTGTGCGATTAGCGATAGTGAGCGAGGCCGGCTTGCACCCCAACAGCGGCAGCAGCACGCCACGCGCCGCGCCGCCCGCGCCCATCAGCAACACATCCTTACCGACAATCGCACAACCTAGATTAAGTTCAATATCGCGCACCAAGCCCGCGCCATCGGTGTTGTCACCCAGCACACGCCCCCCATCGAACTTAAAAGTGTTCACTGCCTGCGCGCGCTTGGCACGTTCGGTCAAATCGTTGGCATAGCGAAACGCTTCGAGCTTGAATGGCACCGTGACATTCGCACCCCGAGCGCCACTGGCGCGAAACGCATCCACCGCCGCCGCGAAGCCATCGAGCGGCGCGAGCAGCGCTTCATAGCGCAGATCCTCGCCGGTCTGGCGCGCGAACGCGGCATGGATCGACGGCGATTTACTATGGGAAATGGGATTGCCAAAAACAGCGTATTGATCAGTCATCGGGCGTCAAGCGTAGGCATCGGGGATCCGCATTTTAACTCAAGGCTCGTTGCTTTACTGACCCCGGACACCTGATGCCCGGTGCCTAAAAACTAACTCTGCACCCAAGGCAGCCCCGCCTTCTTCCAGCCATTGAGATTGCGCTGCTGCGCTTCCTTGTCGCGATCACCCTCAAAACCTTCCAGCACGTTATAACACTCTAAAAAACCGGCCTGGGCAGCCGCTTCAGCAGCTTTATGCGATCGTATTCCGGTACGACAAATAAAGAGTGTCAACGCTTCGTGATCGACCAACTGCTTAAGTTGCAGAACGAAGCTGGGATTGGGGTGCCAGCCAGGATAGGTTAGCCATTCGACCTGTACGCTATTCGGAATCGTCCCCACCAAATCCCATTCCGCACGCGCCCGCACATCCACCAATTTGGCTTGCGGCGCCAAATTCAAGATCATATATGCCTCTTGCGGTGTCAGTGCGCCGTGATATGCCAAATTCGCCTGTTGTGCGCGCTCTTGCCCGCGCATCAAAATTTCGCTGATCGATCCCATCTTTAAAAATTCCTCGATACACACTGATAGAATGCAAGTATAGCCAGTTATACGACAGCGAGCGCATCTTGAGTTCCAACCATTCGCACCATCACAGCCAGCGCTACCTCGATACCAAAAAATCCACCTGGGTCAGCGTGTGGGTCAATCTGGTGCTCACGGTCTTGCAAATCGTGGTGGGCTTTTTCGGCCGCTCGCAAGCCTTGATCGCCGATGGCTTGCATTCGCTATCGGATCTGATTGCCGATTTTCTGGTGCTATACGCCAATCTTAAAAGCCATCGCTCGGCGGATGTCAGCCATCCCTACGGCCATGCGCGCATCGAGACCGCCACCACCTTTTTGCTCGGCGTCATGTTGGTTGGTTTGAGCTTGGGCTTGCTGTGGAGCGCTGTCCTCAAGCTGCAAGATCCAAGCGCGATCCAAAAGGTACATGTCGCCACGCTGTATATCGCCTTGCTCACTTTGGCCGGCAAGGAACTGCTGTTCCGCTACATGATGGCCATTGCCAAGCGCCTACGTTCGCAGATGCTAGAAGCCAACGCTTGGCACGCCCGCTCCGACGCAGCCTCATCGCTGGTGGTGTTGATCGGTATTGGCGGCAATCTGCTGGGGTATCGCTACCTCGACTTGATCGCAGCCGTGCTGGTGGCTTTCATGATTGCACACATGGGTGGGAAAATGGCCTTCCAAGCGCTCTCAGAATTGATCGATACCGCCCTGGATGAAGATACCGTCAAGGAAATTCGCGCCACCATCAAAGCTACACCCGGCGTGCTCGGCCTGCATGAATTGCGCACGCGCAAGATGGGCGATTCCGGTCTGGTCGACGCGCATATCCTGGTGGATCCGCGCATCAGCGTCTCAGAAGGCCACCATATCGCTGAACGCGCGCGCAAGCGCGTACTGGATCAACACGAGGTCGTGGACGTCTTGGTGCACATCGATCCCGAAGACGACGACCAAGCCAAGCCCTCGGCTCACTTACCCAGCCGCGCCGAATTGATTGCGCATCTGGAAGGCGCATTGCAAGAAGCCCTACCCAGCCCAGAGCGGATCGTGTTGCATTACCTTAATGGCCAAGTCGAGGCTGAACTGTTTTTAGCGGATAGCTTCTGGAACCACGCCGAACTCGTTGCCCGCCTACAGGAGCGCTTGCAGCACTTTCTAGCCCAAGACAGCATTTTTAGGACCGTGCGCTTACATAAAGTTACGCACCATAACGGTGCATAACTTGCGTTTATTGCACTGCTGCGGTGCGCAAGCTTGGCCTACCCGACCAAAATAGCTTGTGGCATAATGCTTTTCCCCCGCTTTTCGCGTGGCATACATCCTGCTTTTAGCCTGTCTGTCAGCCCACTTGGGTCTGGGTTTATCTAATTTTTTAACAATCTTTGCGTACTAGAGGAGAGTTCAAATGGCGGTCGCCGACGTAATGAAAATGATCAAGGACAACGAAGTGCGCTTCGTTGACTTCCGCTTCACCGACACCATCGGTAAAGAGCAGCATGTGTCCGTGCCCGTAAGCGCGTTCGATGAAGACAAGTTCGAAAGCGGTCACGCTTTCGACGGCTCCTCCATCGCCGGTTGGAAAGGCATTCAGGCTTCCGACATGATCCTGATGCCGGATCCTGAGACCGCCAACATGGACCCGTTCATGGAAGAAGCAACCCTGATCCTGTCATGCGACGTGATCGAACCGACCGACATGAAAGGCTACGACCGCGACCCACGCTCCATCGGCAAACGCGCCGAGGCTTACCTGAAATCCACCGGCATCGGCGACACCGTTTACTTCGGGCCCGAGCCTGAGTTCTTCATTTTCGATTCCGTGACTTGGCATGACGACATGTCCGGATGTGGCGTGAAAATCAATTCCGAAGAAGCCGCTTGGTCCTCCAGCGAACAGACCGAGGCTGGCAACACCGGCCACCGTCCCCGCGTTAAAGGTGGTTATTTCCCTGTACCTCCAGTGGATTCATTACAGGACGTACGTTCCGCAATGTGCCTGGCCTTGGAAGAAATGGGCGTGCCGGTTGAAGTACATCACCACGAAGTTGCGACCGCCGGCCAGTGCGAAATCGGCACCAAGTTCAGCACCCTGGTGCAGCGCGCCGATTGGACCCAGATTTTGAAATACGTCGTCCATAATGTCGCGCATCAATACGGCAAGACCGCGACCTTCATGCCCAAGCCCATCGTCGGCGACAACGGTTCCGGCATGCACGTGCACCAGTCCATCTGGAAAGGCGGCCAAAACCTGTTCGCTGGTAACGGCTACGCTGGCCTGTCGGAAATGGCGCTGTTCTACATCGGCGGCATCATCAAACACGCCAAGGCACTGAACGCCATCACCAACCCCGGCACCAACTCCTACAAGCGTCTGGTACCTGGCTATGAAGCACCGGTGATGTTGGCTTACTCGGCCAAAAACCGTTCCGCTTCGATTCGCATCCCGCATGTGGCAAACCCGAAAGGCCGCCGCATCGAAGTGCGCTTCCCGGATCCTACCGCCAATCCCTACATGGCCTTTGCCGCGTTGATGATGGCTGGCCTGGACGGCATCCAGAACAAGATCCACCCCGGCGATGCTGCGGACAAAAACCTGTACGATCTGCCGCCAGAAGAAGAAGCGAAGATCCCGAAGGTCTGCCACAGCTTGGATATGGCTTTGGAAGCCCTGGACAAAGACCGCGAGTTCCTGACCCGCGGTGGCGTATTCAGCAACGACTTCATCGATGCCTACATCGAGCTGAAGATGCAGGACGTGACACGCATCCGCATGACCACGCATCCGGTTGAGTTCGACATGTATTACAGCCTGTAATCAGGGCGTACGCAGTATCGAAAGGGCGACCCATGGGTCGCCCTTTTTTTACATGAAATTTCGTTTAGACGCTCAATTCCCGCATTGCCAAGCCGATGGTGCTGACATACACTCGGTCGCATCATGAAACTACAGACCCTCACGTTTACATTCTTGCTACTGACTTGCGCCCCGCTAAGCGCCGATCAGATATACAAGTCTATCGACGAGCACGGCAAGGTGACCTACTCGAACGAACCAATCAAGGGCGGAAAAAAAGTCGACTTACCTCCGATTTCCACCGTGTCCTTACCCAAGCCGCCTGCGGCGCCCAAGACTGACGCCAAACCCGTTACCGACACGGATAAAGCACAACAAAAAAAACAACTGCAAGACACCATCACTGCAGAAGAAAAAGCGCTTGAGGTCGCCAAGAGCAAAGCCTTGGCCGGCAACACCTCAGCAGAAACAGTGAAAAAGCTCAACGCCGAGGTGAGCTTGCATGAAAAAAAATTGGCCGAACTCAAGGCCGAACTGGGACGCCTGGATAATAAACCGTGAAATTCAAAACAATTTTGCTGTTGCTGGCCGCCTGTAACGCTGCGCCCGCCAGTGCTGAGATTTACAAATACGTAGATGAAAGCGGCCGAATCACCTACACCAACATCCCCAAAAAGGGCGCAAAAAAACTCGACCTCGACCCAATCTCCGCAGCCAAAACCCGCAATAGCAGCGGGCCGACGGATTTCCCAAAAGTCGATGGCCAAACGCAGAAAAAGCGCGATGACTTACGCAAGCAAATCCTTCAGGACGAACTGACGAGCGAAGAAAATTCTCTGGCAGAGGCGCAAAAAGCACTAGGGGAAGGCGAAAAGACGCGCCTCAGCGACGAGACCAACAATCCCCAGAAATTCCTCGACCGCATCAAAAGACTCAAGAGTAACGTGTCGCTGCACGAAAAAAACATCGCCGCCCTGAAAAAAGAACTGGGCCTATTGAAATAAGTCCCCCGGGTCCTTTACTCTGGCTCGCTTATTGCTAATTTAAAATCAGTAACTCCGAACAAGCGTGCGCCACCCCGGCGCGCAGCATTTGGACAGGCGACCGGATTGCACTTGCATGAAACCTCTACCCCCGCTCGGGCTTGAACATCTATCCACCGCAATCCTGGTGCTCGACCGAGATTTTCGCGTGTGCTATGCCAACCCGGCAGCGGAGAATCTGTTCGAGTTCAGCAGCAAATCCATCGCCGGCACACCCGTGAATCAATTGTTCACCGAGACCGGCGGATTGATTGCCGCCACCGAGGCCGCTTCTGCCAGCGGTGCCAGCTATACCGAGCATGAAATGGCTTTGACCACCGCCGCCCATACTTACCATGTCAGCCTCACCGTCAGCCCGGCACTGGATGCCAGCCAACAATTGCTGCTCGAATTCCACCAGATCGACAAGCACCTCAAGATCGCGCGCGAAGAACGCATGCAATTGCAGCAGCAATACAATCGCGAATTGCTGCGCAATCTCGCGCATGAAATCAAAAATCCTTTGGGCGGCATCCGCGGTGCAGCGCAACTTCTGGAACACGAACTACCCAAACCTAGCCTGCGCGAATACACCCAAGTCATCATCAAGGAAGCCGACCGACTGCAATCGCTGATGGATCGCCTGCTCGCGCCCAACCGCATGACCAAGCTTGCGCCGGTGAACGTACACGAAGTACTGGAACGTGTGCGCAGCCTGATTCTTGCGGAACACCCTGAAGGTTTGTCGCTGCGTCGCGACTACGACACCAGCCTGCCGGAGCTGATGGCGGATCACGAGCAATTGATCCAGATCGTACTCAATATCGTGCGCAATGCGGTGCAGGCAATGCACGGCCAGGGCGAAATCGTGGTCCGCACGCGCATCGCACGCCATGTCACCCTGGCAAAAAAGAAACATCGACTGGCACTGGAGTTGAAGATTATCGATAACGGCCCTGGTATTCCGGAAGAGATTCGCGAGCAAATTTTTTACCCCTTGGTAACCAGTAAAGCCGATGGCACCGGGCTCGGGCTATCCATCGCCCAGACCTATGTCGCGCATCACGGCGGCAGCATCGATTGTGATAGTCAGCTAGGCCGTACTGTATTCACCGTGCTGCTCCCCTACAACCATTTAGCACCACACTAAAGAAAACATCATGCCCAACACACAAGCTATCTGGATCATCGACGACGACCGCTCCATCCGCTGGGTTTTTGAAAAAGCGCTAGCGCGCGAGAACCTGGAATTCAAATCCTTCGGCTCCGCGAAAGAAGCGCTGGCCGAATTGGAACACAGCATGCCGCAAGTCGTCGTGAGCGACATCCGCATGCCCGGCGGCTCTGGCCTCGATCTGCTACAAAACATCAAGCAGCGCTTCCCGAGCATCCCAGTCATCATCATGACCGCCTATTCCGATCTCGACTCCGCCGTGGCCGCATTCCAGGGCGGTGCCTTTGAATACCTGGCAAAACCATTCGATGTCGATCATGCGGTGGAACTGATCCGACGCGCACTGGACGAAAGCCTGCGCGGGCAGGAAACCAGCGAGACGATCGAAGGCGCACAAGAAATCCTTGGTCAAGCACCGTCCATGCAGGAAGTGTTCCGCGCCATCGGGCGTCTGGCGCAATCGCATGCCACAGTATTGATCAACGGCGAATCCGGCACCGGCAAAGAATTGGTCGCGCACGCCCTGCACCGTCACAGCCCGCGCCGCGACAAGCCATTCATCGCCATCAACACCGCAGCCATCCCAAAAGATTTATTAGAATCGGAATTGTTCGGCCACGAACGCGGCGCCTTCACCGGCGCACAAGCCATGCGTCGCGGGCGCTTTGAACAAGCTGACGGCGGCACACTGTTCCTGGACGAGATCGGCGACATGCCGCCAGATCTGCAAACACGCCTGCTGCGCGTCTTGTCCGACGGCCAGTTCTATCGCGTCGGCGGCCATCAGCCGATCAAGGCTAACGTGCGCGTCATCGCCGCCACCCACCAGAACCTGGAAGATCGCGTCAAACAAGGACTGTTCCGCGAAGACCTATTTCACCGTTTGAATGTGATCCGCCTGCGCCTACCGTCATTGCGCGAGCGACGCGAAGACATCCCGCTGCTGACCAAACACTTTCTATCCAAGAGCGCGCAAGAACTCGGCGTGGAAGGCAAAAAACTGTCAGACAATGCACTGAAATATTTGCAATCGCTGGATTGGACCGGCAACGTACGGCAACTGGAAAACGTCTGCCACTGGCTCACCGTCATGGCGCCCGGACAAAACGTCGACGTCGCCGATTTACCGCCTGAATTGAAAGGCGAGCCCACCGCCCAAGCCGCGGGAAACTGGCTCGGCGCGTTAGAAAAAGAAATCGAGACCCGCCTCAATCACGGCGAAAGCTCGATCATGGACATCCTGGTCGCCGATTTCGAGCGCACCTGCATCCTCAAGGCACTAGCCCACACGGGTGGCCGTCGCATTGAAGCCGCCAACTTGCTCGGACTGGGTCGCAACACGCTGACACGCAAGATCCAAGAATTGGGCATCGACGACAAGCACGCAGACAAGGAAATTTTGTAGGTTGGGTTACGCGATAAAACCGCTAACCCGACCTACAGTTTCCGCGCGTAATTTGCGCAACTCTGTCAAACACAAATGGATATAGGCCAAGCCGATGTAAATCGGTGTAAAGAAGTTCAGCACTGGAATGTAATGCACAAAGCCCAACAACGCGCCCATGCCGAATAGTCGCCCTTGGGCATGCGATTTGATTTTTTCAAACTCCTCCGCGCTCGCATGATCAGCCAGCGCGTCATACATAAACAAGCGCTGGTTCAAATAGGCTGACAACAGCGTCGGCACCACCAAAGCGCCGAAGGGAATCAACCACAACGGCAAGGTCACTAACCACAAGAGCAAGAACACCACGATCGCCACCAAAGCGCCCCACACAGTACCGAGGAAGGTGCCGCCACGCTTCTGCTCCAACTCCGGATAATCGCGCGCAGCAACGAAACTCAACATCAGCGGCATAGCAAAAATCGCCGTGAACACCAAGGATGTAACATACACCACCGGCAGCATCATGGAGAACAGCAGCAAGGTCACGAGCCAATGCGCCACCCAGACAAAGCCCCACTGCGCGAGATGGTCTTCAACGCCATAGCTATTGGACACTCGCAACAACTCGCCGGCCCAAGCATCCCAGAACCACCAGAACACGCCGCCCCAAAACAACAGCGCCAGCAGCATCGGCCACAACACCAGCACCAGCATCTTGGGATGGAACAGGCTTTTAAAAGCGCTGCCGAGCGCGTCGAGAATGTCTTGCATGGAACTCCCTACAGGAATATTTGATATGGAAAAAGCTCCAGACGCCAATCGCGCCATAACCTTCAGACATGATCATACAATCATATTCTGCCGGCGCTGATTTGGATATTTGGAATCAAAGACTCCTTGCGCGGCAAGATACCTAACCCTTCACGCACACCAACGGCGTGAGCTGCGCCACCTTATGCGTCAAGCCCGCATGATCGGCCGCATCCACCACCGCCGATACGTCCTTGTAGGCGCCCGGCGCTTCTTCCGCCACACCGCGCAGCGACGGGCTGCGGATCAAGATGCCGCGATGCGCCAGCTCGTCGATCAGATCGCGCCCGCGCCAACGCTTGCTGGCCTGGGTACGACTCATAGCGCGGCCCGCGCCGTGGCAGGCGGAACTCCAGGCATGCGCTTCACCTTCTTCGCGCCCGGCGAGAATATACGACGCCGTGCCCATCGAACCGCCAATCAGCACCGGTTGGCCGACGTGGCGATAGGCCTCCGGAATATCGGGATGGCCCGGGCCATAGGCGCGCGTCGCGCCCTTGCGGTGTACAAACAGTTTACGTTCACGACCATCCACATGGTGCGTTTCCACCTTGCAAGTATTGTGCGACACGTCGTACAACAAATCGAGCCTGGCTTGCGGTAGCACGGCAGCAAAGGCTTCGCGTGTAAGATGCGTAATCATTTGGCGATTAGCCAGTGCGCAGTTAATCGCGGCACGCATCGCGCCGAGATAGCACTGACCGATATCGGAATTGATCGGCGCGCAAGCCAGTTCGCGATCCGGCAAATCGATCCCATTTTCGTGCGCCGAAAGCGCCATGCTCTTGAGAAACTCGGTGCCGATCTGGTGTCCGAGTCCGCGCGAGCCACAATGAATCGACACCACCACATCACCCTCATGCAAGCCAAAGGCGTGCGCGATGATCGGCTCATAAATTTCGCGCACCAACTGCACTTCCAGGTAATGGTTGCCGGACCCGAGCGTGCCCACCTCATCGCGCTGGCGCTTCTTGGCAAACTCGGACACCTGGGCCGGTTCAGCACCAGCCATGCGACCGCGCTCCTCGATGCGATCCAGATCAGCCTCGCAGCCATAACCGCGCTTTACCGCCCACTGCGCGCCACCGCTGAGCATGGCATTCATTTCACTGGGATTAAGATGCAAATTTCCAGTGCTGCCGACGCCAGCCGGAATGCGCGCAAACAGTGTATCGGCCAATTGTTTTTTCAACGGCTCGATATCGGACAGCGTTAGCCCGGTGTGCAAGGTGCGCACACCGCACGAAATATCGAACCCCACCCCGCCCGCCGACACCACACCGCCCAGGTCGGGATCAAACGCCGCCACGCCACCAATCGGAAAACCATAACCCCAATGCGCATCCGGCATGGCGTATGACGCCTTAACGATACCCGGTAACTCCGCGACGTTGGTCGCTTGATCGAACACCTTTTCATCCATCTCGTGCATCAGCGCTTCGCTGGCGAAGAAAATGGCCGGCACGCGCATCTTGCCGCGCGGCTCGACGCGCCACTCGTAATCGGAAACCTTATGAAAACGGGAAAGATCCATACTGCAAGCCCTCTTTGCCATTGCGGCGTCAAGCTCCCTTACACATCCACCACGCACTGCGCCACCCACTGCCCCAGCGCATTCTGCGCGACCTTTAGCTCAGTATAGGTCGCGCCTTTGACTTCAACAGTGGGCTGATGCCGCGCTACATCCACCGGCTCGCCCCAGACGGTAGCCGTCAGATGCCCGCCTTCAATCCCGACATGGAAACGCGAAAACAACAAATGGCGTGTCGCCATTTCATACACCAAGCGATTCAGCCAATCGTCCAATAGATATTCGAGGTCGGGTGCCTCGCAGGTAAACGCAACGGATTCCTTGGCTTGCACTAAGGCCGGATCGCAAATCACTGCCGTCATGGCCAATGCCGCTTGCTCGAACGCCTCGTCCGGCGTGTTACCGATACCGCGTACGCCGATATCGGCACCGTGGGTGAAATGTTCCCAGTGAGTCATCGATTAATGTTAGTCGAAGCTTTTGTTGGGTAACTGTAAGGCATAGCAATCATTTCGATGCAACACTCTGTTATGTTGATCCTTATTTTTGTTCTTTTTCATTTTCTCTTTAGACACCGTCCTCGCGGTTCATCGCCCTCATGGAGCACGATGTCGGAATGTAGGAACTCTGCAGCCTCTGCTGAATCCTTCACTTTCGTAGCGCTGCGTTCCAACATTTCTGATTCAAATTCAGTTAACACACCTTTCCTCACGCCTGATTCCCTCCATTGAGAAAAGGGACCACATCCTTTTGTGATTCCTCGAGCCAGCGCCAGCGCATCCAGTAGAGCTTGATTCGCTCCCTGTCCTTTGAATGGGCTCATCGGGTGAGCCGCATCTCCGATCAGGGTCACTTGAGCCCATTTACTCAACATTTCTGGCTCGAGTAGTGCTCGGTCATACACAGGATAACCAGAAACCTGAGCTTCCAGCGTCGCTGCTAAAATCTGAGGAATGGGATCGTGCCACTGACATCGTCGACACGCTTCTTCCTTAAGTGCCTGAGCTCCTTGAGCACTCAACTCCTTAGCTTCTTGTTCTGACATTGGGAAGCTAAGCTGCCACATAATCGCGTTTGACGCATAAGGCATCATGTAGATCCGCTCATTGCCATTGGCAGTTTGGAATACAGTGGCCGAGTCCAGCAAAGAACGATCAAGACCTTCGATATCTCTCAAAGGACAAATCCCCAAAATCACAATACAGCCTAAGTAACATAATGGGGAGGCATCCTCACCAAGCATCAACCGCCGCACCGAACTACGAATCCCATCTGCCCCCACCACAAGATCTGCATTGGCACTCTTCATCTTGCCCTTTACTTGAAAGCTCAAATCCACACCTTCACGCGCACATTCTTTGAAACCCACCAACTCGTGCCCCCACTGCACCGCATCGTGTCCACCTAGCTGCTCCAGCAGCGCTAAGCGCAACGACTGCCTAGCGATATGCACATTCGTACGCTTCAGTAACGTTTTCGCATTTGACTGCACCCACTTTCTGATTCCCCATTCAGCGATCACTTTTCCATCGGTCGTATGAACCACATGTTTGGTTGAAATCACGCCCTCTTCTAACGAGAAAATCCCCAATCCCTCGATCGCTCTACTCGCTTGTTGCAGCGTGAGCCCATAGCCCTGCGATCGTGCATCGAAGCCACTATCGCGTTCATAAAGAGTGAAAGGAATTCCGCGGTGCAAACAAGCCACGGCGAGAGCCACCCCACCTATACCAGCACCAATGATGGCAAGGTGAGGGTAGTTTTCTTTATCCGCTAAAGGAGGGATAGCAGAATGAACTAATCCAGACCCTTTACAATTCAAGCATGCATCGAGGTGACCCTTAGGACGAACTGGAGCCGCCCCTGCGCTCATCGTTTTTTCAAATTGATCCAATGCCCGCTGGTAGCGGAGTCTCACTGTCTTGCGGAGCCGCTTACTTTTCTTGCCGCGCCCCTGACATTCCGGGCAAATAGTCCAGTGTTCCTCTTCATTTTTCACCTCTTCCACCTACCCTTTATTTAACCAACTATTGGTTTCTCTTCAATAAGAAGAATTTCAGTTGATACGACTGACGTTGAGGCTGATAGCCAATTTGTGATTAAACTTTGATTACGGTCTATGACCGATTAAATCGAGATAACTTAGATTTTTTCTACATAACGTTTGAATTCACCGGCGCTGCGCGGCTTTATCGCGCAGCTCCGATGGAATGATGGGTTGGGTCTAGGGAGATTGCACACCACATGGACACTACCCTTTGACCTTCTTTAACATGTGGTCGATGACATGGCTGTGTTCCTGCTGAGGGCTGAACATGATGATTTCCGCGTCCGCGTCGACCTTTACGTTGTGCCCAGGTGGCCAGTAGAAGAGATCATTCGCTTTGACAGTCTCTTGTGTGCCCTCTGCGTCGGTTGTGGTGAGTTGGCCGCGCAGGACGAAGCCCCAATGAGGGCACTGACACAAATTTCCTTCCAGCCCTTGGAACAACGGGGTCGTGTCAACACCCGCCGAGAGAGTGAAACATTCGCCGCTGATTTTCCCCAATCCAGTTGCATCGCCGAAATCCGTTCGCTGACGGATCACCGCACCGGGGATTTCCATCTTGATATCCACATCTTCCTTCGCTATCCGCATGATCGATTTTCCTTTGTGTAAATGGATGCTTTGTGGCTAGCGCTCTATCAATCGCCGCATCCGTTTAAGCGATTAACACCCTGATCTTGCCCCGATTTCACGGACACCCGGTTAAGAGAATAAACTTTTAACCAGAGGTGAACAAATGAAAGCAGTGAAAGCGAAGCAAGACAAGCAACAAGCCCGGCACCGGTACAGCCCGGAATT
>Ga0315270_10000039_pt1 | contig 66953 bp, 49 predicted proteins | sample C1_bottom_MG_FD_204932 | JGI IMG/M metagenome (GOLD analysis project Ga0315270, IMG submission 204932) | Sediment microbial communities from Yellowstone Lake, YNP, Wyoming, USA - C1_bottom | ecosystem: Environmental > Aquatic > Freshwater > Lake > Sediment | place: USA: Wyoming | collected... | reverse complement strand
GGCCACGCATGCGTGGCCGGGATCTTACGTCGAGTGGGATTGTGGAGGCGCCACTTGATGTGGCGCCGAACGAGACCGGCAGACCCGAGCCCAAAGGGCGAAGGGGATGCGTTCGAGCCTTCGATCGCATGGGCCGAGACGATAGGCGGAGAACGGCGGGGCTCGAACCCGCCCCGGCCACGCATGCGTGGCCGGGATCTTACGTCGAGTGGGATTGTGGAGGCGCCACTTGATGTGGCGCCGAACGAGACCGGCAGACCCGAGCCCAAAGGGCGAAGGGGATGCGCTGACTCGGGCTCCGCCCTCGCCCTTCGGGCGGCCATGACCTGCGGTCATGCCGTCCTATTCTCCATGTATCGCACGCGATGCGTGCTCCCGCTCTCAAGTTCGCGGACCTGGAGCCTCCCTTTCGCTTCGCCGCAGTCGAATGGTCGAGCCCACGCTCCAGTGGGTCGTTGCGAGGTGCGGAGAACGGCAGGTCTCCCCCATTCCCCATTTCATTCCTGCCTTTTCCCATCCGAGGCGATAGACTGGAAGGCTTGGAACAGATATGAAATTACCCCTTGTCGCCCTCTGCGGACGCCCGAACGTGGGCAAGTCCACCCTCTTCAACCGGCTCACCCGAAGCCGGGCGGCCCTGGTCCACGACCTGCCGGGCATGACCCGCGACCGCAGCTACGGCCGTGTAACATGCCTCAGCGAGGAGGGCGAGGCCGAGGAGCTCTTCGAACTGGTGGACACCGGCGGCCTCGATTTCGAGGGCGACGATGTCATCACTCAGGGCATCACCCGCATGGCCGAGGCCGCTCTGGGCGAGGCCCACGTGGCCATCCTGCTGGTGGACGGGCATGACGGTCTCACCACCGGCGAAGAAGAGATTGCCGCGCGCCTGCGCCGCGCGGGCAAGCCCATCCTCCTCGTCATCAACAAGCTCGACGGCATGAAGGGCGGCGCACCCGATGCCGGCTTCTACGGCCTGGGCTTCGACGAGGTGCACGCCATCTCCGCCGCCCACGGAGCGGGTGTTCCCGAGCTGATCGAGGCCCTGCGGGGCCGCCTGCCCTTCCATCGCACCCCTGAAGAAGCCGAAATCCACTCGCTCTCGGACGAACTGCGCTTCGCCCTCATCGGCCGGCCCAACGTGGGCAAGTCGTCTTTGACGAACCGCATGCTGGGCTACGAGCGCAGCCTCGTCAGCGAGGTGGCCGGCACCACCCGGGACACCGTGGATACGGTCTTCACGGTGAAGGACAAGGTCTACCGGATGATCGACACCGCCGGCATCCGCAAGAAGGGCAAAACCCATGAAGGCGCCGAGAAGCTCAGCATCCTGAAGGCCAAGCAGGCCATGGCCCGGGCCGATGTGAGCCTGTTGTTGCTGGACGCGGTGGAGGGCGCCACCCATCAGGACGCGGTCATCGCCGGCTATGCCCAGGAAGCCGGTGCAGCCGTCATCCTCGTGGTGAACAAGTGGGATCTCGTCGAGAAGGACACCCACACCATCTACGGCGCCGAGGAGGACCTGCGCCGCAGCCTGGGCTTCCTCCACCACGCGCCGATGATCTTCCTGTCGGCCCTGACGGGACAGCGTGTGTCGAAGCTGTTCGGCATGATCGACGAGCTGGCGGAGGCCCACAAGCGCCGCATCCCCACGGGCGAACTGAACCGGTTCCTGCGCGAAACCGTCAACACCATGAGCCCACATGCCATCGACGGCAAGCTGCCCAAGCTCTACTTCATGACCCAGGTGGGCGTGCGACCTCCCAGCTTCGTGGTGAAGGCCAATACGGACCGCGGGCTGCACTTCAGCTATGTGCGCTACATGGAGAACCGCCTGCGCGAGCAGTTCGGCCTGGCGGGCGTGCCTCTGCGCCTCAGCGTCCAGAAAAAGAAGAAGGACGAAGGCGAGGAGGCGGAAGTAGCCGCCGTGCGCCGCATCCTGGATCCGGGCGAAGGGTTGAAGCCCTCCCGCAGCAACGAATCCCTCCAGGCCCAGCGCATCGACAAGGTCAAGGCCCGTCCCCACCCCAAGAAGAAGGAAGGCCCCAAGCCCGCCGCCAAGCAGGCTCCCCGCAAGGGCCCTGGCGCGCCTCCGAAGCGGGTCCGGCAGAAATCCACCAAGAAGCTCTAGGGGCTTGCCGCGACGGCGGCATCGAACGTTGCCGGAACGCCACGGATCGGATTGGGCTATCGTAGGCCACACTCCGGAGTTCCCATGGTCTTGCGCTGCCTCGTTGTCGGCCTCATCTGCCTCGCTCTGGGGGCCCAGGAACGCCCGCTGATCCTCAAGGCGGCTCACCTTCTGGATGTGCGCACCGGGAAGGTGGTATCTCCCGCACAGCTCTGGGTGAAGGATGGTCGCATCCAACCCGGAGCGCCGCCGGTGAATGCCGACGTGCTCGATCTGGGTGACCGCACCTTGCTGCCTGGCCTCATCGACTGCCACACCCACCTGCTCATTCCCGCAGGCCTGGGGGAACTGGGCTACCTCAAGCGAAGCCAGGGCGCCCTCGTGCTTGATGGCGTGGTGAACGCCCGCAAGGTTCTGGAGGCCGGCTTCACCACGGTGAGGGATGTGGGCGCCTCCGCGGGCTTCGGCGACGTGGCCCTGCGGGATGCTATCGCCCGCGGCGATATCCCTGGACCCCGGATGCTGGTGGCCGGGCCCGCCCTGTCCATCACCGGTGGCCATGGCGACCTCAACGGCTTCCCACCCCACCTCCACACCGAAGATGAGCACATCGTGGATTCGCCGGACCAGGCCCGGCAGGTCGTTCGTGAATGGCGGAAGCGCGGCGTGGATCTCATCAAGATGCACGCGACTGGCGGCGTACTCTCGAACCACGATGACCCCGGCGCGCCGAGCTTCAGCCCCGCCGAATTCAAGGCCATCGTGGAGGAGGCGAACCGCCGCGGCATGGATGCCTGCGCCCACGCCCACGGTGATGCGGGCATTCTCGAAGCCACCCTGGCCGGGGTGCGCTCCATCGAGCACGGCAGTCTCCTCAGCCCCGCCACCGCCAGAGAGATGAAAGCTCGTGGCACCTTCCTGGTGCCCACCCTGTACGCCCTGGAATCCATCCTGCTGCCGGGGAACCCCTACCATTTCCCCGAAGGCTCTCTGGCCAAGGCCCGCACCCTCCTGCCCCTGCGCCGGGCCGGCTTCAAGGCCGCCCTGGACGCGGGGGTTCCCGTTGCCTATGGCACCGACATCGGCGTCTTCGAACATGGCCAGGTCGCCATGGATTTTCGCTACCTGGTGAACTACGGCATGACACCCCTTCAGGCCATCCAGAGTGCCACCGTGACGGCAGCCCGGCTGCTTCGGCTCGATTCAGAGATCGGCACCCTGGAGGCGGGCCACGCGGCGGACCTCATCGCCGTGGATGGCGACCCGTTGAAGGACATCACCATCCTGGAGCGGGTCCCCTTTGTGCTCAAAGGTGGCCGGGTCGTCCGCAGGATTCCTTGATCATTTTATGCAATCACGACATCAAGATTGATTATTAATTATTATGATTGTTATACTTGTGATGAATAAAATCAAATAGAACTGATTCTCAAGAAAATTAACAAACCTTAACTTGAGGGGTTGACGGGCGGCATTGACTCTGGTTCTCGACCTCCCGTTCTTGCTTTTCAACCGTGATCCCCGCGTTCGCTCGTACGAAGGCGGGAGCTGCCTTGGCCGAACGAGCCACGGCTGCTGCGCCCTCCCCCCCCTTTTTTTTTCTGAAGGAGTTGCCCAATGGCGACTGCTCCTGGCCGTATGGCCTTGTCTCTCCTCACCGCGGCACTCGCCGCCGGTTCCCTCAGTGCCCGTCTTCCGCAGGAGTCCCTCCGCGGGGAGGCTGCCGCTGAACGTCTGTTGGCCAGCCGCGCCCAGTTGGGCCTGGATGCCGATCACGCCTTCCGGCTCCGCAGTGTCGATTCCGACCAGCTCGGACAGACCCATGGCCACTTCCAGCAGGCCTACAAGGGCGTACGGGTGTGGGGCGGCGACGTCATCACCCACACGGGGAAAGACGGCGCCGAGCTGCCCCTCACCAATGCCCTGCTCAAGGGCATCCAGCTCAACGTGACGCCGGCCCTCGCCGCCACCGAAGCCCTGGCTGTGGCCCAGCAGGACCTGGCCCCCAAGGGTGCCTTCGCCTACGCCCCCACCACGGAGCTGGTGGTCTATCCCGAAATGACCGAGGTCGTCCGTCGTGCCAACAACCGGGCCGCCGGGGACCTGAATGCCGAGGACATGTCTCGCCAGGTGCTCCGCTACACCCTGGCCTACCACGTCCACACCGAACTTGAGAACGACCTCGACGGCATCAAGCACACCGACTACCTGGTGAACGCTCACACCGGCGCCATCCTCAAGACGTGGGACACGCTCCACACCACCGCCGCCACCGGCACCGGCAACAGCCAGTACAACGGCACAGTTTCGCTGCCCACGAACTACACCGGCAGCACCTACGAGTTGCGCGACACCACCCGCGGCACCGGCGGAGCCTTCGGCAACAACGTGGTGACGAACATGGCCCATGCCTCCACCAGCAGCACTGCCACAGGCACCCTCTACACCGATGCCGACAACACCTGGGGCGATGGCGCCAACTACGTCGAGGGTTCCTCCACCACCGCCGCCAATGGCGAGACCGCCGCCGTGGACGCCATGTTCGGCATGATCAAGTCCTGGGACTTCTACAAGAACGTCTTTGGCCGCAACGGCATCGACGGCGCTGGCACCGCCACCTACAGCCGCGTGCACATCAGCAACAGCTACGACAATGCCTTCTGGTCCGACAGCTGCTTCTGCATGACCTACGGCGACGGTTCCTCATTCACCACGCTCACCGCCCTCGACGTGGCCGGCCACGAGATGAGCCATGGCGTCTGCGCCCGCACTGCGAACTTGAACTACTCAGGCGAGTCGGGCGGTCTGAACGAAGCCAACTCCGACATCTTCGGCACCATGATCGAGTACTACGCCCGCGGCGGGTCCGGTTCGACCATCGGCAGCACTGGCGGCAACTGGACCATTGGCGAGCAACTCGCCACCAACCCCCTGCGCTGGATGTACAAGCCCAGCCTCGATGGCGCGTCACCGGATGCGTGGTCCTCCACCATCGGCAGCCTGGACGTGCACTACTCCAGCGGCCCCATGAACCGCTGCTTCTACTTCCTGAGCCAGGGCGCCACCACCACCGGCAACACCAGCACCACTTACCTGCCCTCCGGCATGACCGGCATTGGCAACGACGACGCCGCCCGCATCTGGTTCCGCGCTCTTTCGGTCTATCTGACCTCCAGCTCCAACTACGCTTCCGCCCGCACCGCATCCATCAGCGCCGCCAAGGATCTCTACGGCGCCGGCAGCGCCCAGGAGCAGGCGGTCTGGAATGCCTTCCACGGCATCAACGTGGGCTCGGCCTGGACCAGCGGTTCCGGTGATACCACCGCCCCCACCGTCTCGGCCACCGAGTCCGGCACCAGCGGCACCATCACCTTCTCCGCCACCGCCTCCGACAACGTGGGTGTCACCAAGGTGGAGTTCTACGTGGACAGCGTCCTGAAGGGCAGTGACACCACCAGCCCCTACAGCATGACCCTGGACAGCACCACCTTGACCAACGCCACCCACACCCTGACGGCCAAGGCCTATGACGCCGCCGGCAACGTGGGCACCAGCACGGGTGTCAGCTTCACGGTGTCGAACGCCACTTCCGGCGCCGAGCTGATCCTGAACGGCGGCTTCGAGAGCGGCGCCACGGGCTGGACGCAGACCTCCGGCGTCATCGGGTCCTACACGGGCGAACCCGCCCACACCGGCTCCTACAACGCCTGGATGAACGGCTACGGCACCGCCCACACCGACTACATCTACCAGCAGATCGCCATCCCCACCACAGCCACCGGCACCTTGACCTTCTGGCTCCACATCGACACGGCGGAAACCACCACCACCACGCCCTACGACACGATGAAGGTCCAGGTCCTCAACACCTCCGGCACCGTGCTGGCCACCTTGGCCACCTACTCCAACCTGAACAAGAACACGGGCTACGCCCAGCAGTCGCTGAGCCTCAGCGCCTACAAGGGCCAGACCATCCGCCTCCGCTTCTACGGGGTGGAGGACAGCAGCCTCCAGACCTCCTTCGTCGTCGACGATGTGAGCGTCAAGTAGTCTCGTTCCGCATCACGGAAAGGGCCGCCTCCGGGCGGCCCTTTTTTATCCTTCGAGCAGCACCTTCGCGTGCTCCAGGGCCTCGGGGCGATCGGGATGGCCGGACAGGAGCCGCGCCAGCTCGCGGGTGCGGGCCTCGCCGGCCACCCAGCCCATGGCGCTGCGGGTGCGACCCCCTTCGGTCTCCTTGTGCAGGCGGCCGTGACGATCTGCTCGCGCCGCCACCTGGGCGAGATGCGTGACGGCCAGCACTTGATGAGCCTTCCCGAGCTCCGCCACAGCCTTGCCCACGGCCAGGGCTGTTTCGCCGCCCAGCCCGGCATCCACCTCGTCCAGCACCAAGGTTAGGCCCTCGCGCACGCCGGCCCCCAAAGCCAGGCCCGCGCCCACCAGGGCCAGCATGAGGCGGCTCAGCTCGCCGCCGGAGGCGATCTTGGCCAGGGGCCGAAAGCTTTCGCCGGGATTCGGTTCGATCCAGATGGCCAAGGCGGAAAACCCCTGGGCCGCCACCCGCACGGGCCGACCACTCTGCTGGACGGGACTGCCGGATTCCTCGGCCAGGGAGAGCCGCAACTGGATCCGGGCCCCCTTCATACCCAAGCGTCCCAGGCGCTTCTGCACCTCTGCCTCGAGCTTGGGGATGGCCTCGCCCCGGCGCCCATGCAGGGCTTCGGCGGCGGCGCGGTACGCTTCGGCAGCCTTCGACAGAGCCACCTCCAGTTCCTTCAGCGACACATCTCCGGCCAGCAGGGCGCGCTGCTCGTCCTTCAGCGCCTGCTGGCGCACCGCCAGTTCCTCAGGTTCGCAGCGGTGGCGGCGGGCCAGGCGCTCGTAGAGGGCCAGGCGGGCTTCCATGATCTCGATGCGGTCGGCGCCAGCCTGGGACCACCGCAGAGTCTGGTCCTGGGCCAGGGCCAGGAGATCCTCCAGCTCCAGGACCGCGGAACGCAGACGGTCCTGCTCGGGGACGGCATCCGGCCAGTGGCCCACGGCGCGCACCAGGGCCTTGTGGGCCAGTTCCACCTTCGGAATGCCGTCGTCCAGGGCCTCCGCCGCCTCCCGGAAGGCCTGCTCCAGGTGCACAGCGTGGCGCAGGGGCTCGCGGTCCGCCTTGAGCTGGGCCCACTCGCCGGGCTTGGGCGCCAGCTTCTCCAGGTCCGCCAGGGCTTCCGCCAGCTGCTCCAGGCGCTGCTCGCGTTCGGCCTCGCTGCGGCGGCGGGCCTTGAGGGCGGCCTCGGCCTCGCGCACGGCGGTGGCCTGCGGTTCCAGGGCGGGCTCGATGCCCAGCACTTCGTCGATGAGGGCGAGATGCCGCTCCTCGCCCAGCAGGGACTGGTGATCATGCTGGCTGGTGAGGCGCATCCACAGGCGACCCGCATCACGCAGATCCGCCAGGGCGCAGCTGGCGCCGTTGATCCAGGCCCGGCTTCGGCCCTGCCCCACTTCGCGGCGCAGTACCACGGGCTGTTCCTCCGGCAACCCCCGCTCGGCCAGGAAGACCCGCCAGACCTCGAAACGGCCCTCCACCACGGCCTCCACCGTGGCCCGCTCGGCCCCGTGGCGCACCAGCTCCCCATCGCCCCGGGCCCCCACCAGCAGCGACAGCGCATCCACCAGCAGGGACTTGCCCGCGCCGGTCTCGCCCGTGAGCACCGTGAAGCCAGGCCCCCAGTCCAGGGAGAGGTCTTCCACCAGGGCCAGGTTCTGGATTCTCAGGGATGACAGCATCTAATCAGTCTAGCGGGGCCGGGGCGGACCAGCGTTCCCGGACAGCGCCAGCGCTGATAGGGGAAACTCCCGAGTTCGGTGGTGGAGGGAACTCCAAGCCAGATGGGAGCTGACCCGAAACATCGGCGGGGTGTCTCCCTGGAAACCTACCGGTAGCGGTCCTGGAAGGATTCCAAGCCATCCTGAATATCCTCCCCGCCCAGCAAGACATGGCTCTTCAAGGCACAGACGGCCCGCTTGAAGGCGAGACGCTCGATGTTTCCAGGGGCTTGACCCTTGGCAGCTTCGTAGAACTGGTTCCAGGCTGCCCGCTTCTCTTGGTAGACCCGCAGAGAGGCTTCTTTCAGGTAGGCCTCGACTCGTCCTCGCGCCTCGGGGGAGATTTCGCCGTGCAGTTCTGCGCGCCGCGATTCCGCGAGCACATCCTCCACCGTGGAGCCCTGGTCCACCAGCAGCTTGAGGCGGGCCTCGCCTTCGTCCTGGAGGGCTGTCCAGGCCTTCCGCTGGAGCGCCTCACTGCACCGATCGAGGCCGAGGAAGGCAAACTGCCGGAGCGTGCTGACCAGCCGTTGCTGGCATTCCTGGTAGCGCGAGGTGCTCGTGTGCGTGCCCTGGAGGCTCACCGTGTCCTCGGCAACCCAGACTCTGGTGCGCCCCCGCACCCACTCGATCCAGTCATCCAGGAGGCAGCCCTTCAAGGGCTCGTCCTCCTGATTGATTCCATCCAGCAGGACCATGAGCTTCTGGCGTTCCCCGTCTCGGCGGTAGACGATTCCCTCGGGGGTCTGCTGAGTTCTCAGCAAGTCTTCCTGCAGCTTCTGGCGACGCTTCGCGTAGGTGTCCTCGCCCTGGATGGTGACCCGCCAAGCACCCACTTTGGTCCATTTCACGGCATACCCCGCGGCGGCCATGGCGTTCATCTGCTCGGTGAGCTTTTCGGAGCTGAAATCACCACTGAGAACGCCGCACTCGCTGAGCGTCAGGGTGAAGCGGCCACTGAGCTCCCCCGAGCCGGATGTCGCCGTGGACCGCGACCCGACCGGCGTTGTGGTAGTCAGGTCTCCCTTCGCATGCCCGGAACCCGACATCCAGAAATACTGGGCGGTCGTGGGTCGATCACCCTCCTCCTTCAAGCGCATCCGTCCGGAGCCTTCCTGCGTGGCCGCCACCTGGCCGAAGGTCACCTCTCCTTCGCCCCCGAAGCTGCTGGTGATGGAGCTTTCGGCCGAGAGCAGGCGCTCCCCTTTACCCACCTCCAGCCTCAAGTCGCCCTTCACCCGGAGCACCAGCGCCAGGTTCATGTGCTGGGGGCCGCCCAGGAGCCGGCATTCCGTCTCCCAGCTCCCCGTGTAGGTGCCAGGGGCAACAGGCTTGGCGCGGTTGCGGCAGTTCTCCGAAGGAGCGACCTCGGTGGCGCACAGGTTCAGGACGGTCAGGGCGGCAGACAGGAGTAGGCGCATGAGTGATCCCGCATCTAGAAGGGACTTGCGTTCCTGGAAGGGTACAGTCTCCGGGCTTGAGCACTGGAACAATACCCGTTTGCAATTCAGGCTGAATGCATCTGGAAGCCGTCCTCGTGGATTGGGTATCCAAGCGCCCCATTTTGACAGGCCTGGGCTGGCACCTGGATCGCCAAGGTTGGATTTAAGGGCTGGCAGGCTATTCCGATCGGGGCAGTTGTTCCCTGTTGCCTTTGGACGAGGCCGCTCGGCTGGATCGGAGCCAATCCCGCAACAGGGTTACGGCGTCAGGCGCGCCTCACAAAGCAGTGGGTCCAGCCTCCAGACTCCGCATTCCAGCCTGATTCCCCAGTCATACTGGCTCCCGGAGGATCCCCATGCATTACCGGAAGCCCTGCGGAAGCATCGTCGAGGCCATCGGCAACACGCCGCTGGTCCAACTCCGCCGCGTGGTCGAGGGCCTTCCGGCCGAAATCTTCGCCAAGCTCGAGTTCCTCAACCCCATGGGCAGCAGCAAGGACCGCATTGCGAAGCACATGATCGAGGCCGCCGAGCGTGATGGTCGTTTGAAGCCAGGCGATCTCATCATCGAGAACTCCTCGGGCAACACGGCCATGGGCCTGGCCCTCATGGCCATCCAGAAGGGCTACCGCCTCAAGGTGGTGGTGCGCGACACCATCTCCCAGGAGAAGCTGAACCAGTTGCTGGCCCTGGGCGCCCAGGTGCACAAGGTGGATACGAGCCTGCCGCCGGAGCACCCGGACAGCTACAACAACATCACGCCGCGCCTGGCCCGGGAGACGCCGAACTCCTTCTTCCCAGATCAGCACGGCAACCGCGAGAACAACGCCGCCCACTACCACGGCACGGGCCCCGAGATCTGGGAGCAGATGGAGGGCCGCATCGACTATCTGGTGGCGGGCGCTGGTACGGGCGGCACCATCGGCGGCGTAGGGCGCTACCTGAAGGAGAAGGATCCGAAGATCAAGATCGTGGCCGTGGATCCCGTGGGATCGGTGTTCTCGCCCCACTTCCATGGAGAGAAACACCCCAAGGCCGGGCCCTACCGCATCGAAGGCCTGGGCGATGAGTTCCTCATTCCCACCATGGAGTTCGAGCTCATCGACGAGATGTACCAGGTGTCGGACCGTGACGCCTTCCACCAGGCCCGCCGCCTCGTGAAGCAGGAGGGCGTCCTGGGTGGCGGCTCCAGCGGCGCGGCCCTGTGGGCGGTGCTCCAGGTGGTGAAGAATCTGCCACCCATGGACCGCCCCGCGCGCATCGTCACCGTGTTCCCGGACGGTGCGGGCCGCTACCTCAGCAGTATCTTCAACGATGCCTGGCTGGCCGAGCGGGGCCTCTTGGAGCCGGAGGAATGAAAAGATCCACCACTGAGTCACAGAGACCACTGAGAGGCTTGGCCGAGTGGGCTTGGCGTGGCCAGTCGGCGCGGGCGGATGGCCTCACGATCGTGCGGATCCCGCCCGCGCCGACTGGCGGGGCCGCGAGCGGCCCCGGGCGCATGGCGCCCCGCGAAGCAGGATGGGGAGAGCACGGAGAACCGCATGGTTCTTCCCCCAGCGGTTCGGGGCTCCGTGACATCTCCGTGGATTCCGTGTCTCCGTGGTGCATTTTCTTTTTGGAAGGCGAACCCGTATGACCGCCTTCTCCGGAACCTACGTCGAGGCCATCCGCCAGGCGCTCTTCGACGCCATGGAGGCTGATGGGCGGGTCTGCTGCCTGGGGGAGGACATCGGCGCCTACGGGGGCGCCTTCCGGGCCACGGAAGGCCTGCTGGAGCGCTTCGGCGTGGATCGCGTGATCGACACGCCCATCTCCGAGCAGGCCATCGTGGGCGCCGCCATCGGCGCGGCCTTGATGGGACAACGCCCCGTGGCGGAGTTCCAGTTCATGGACTTCGCCCTGCTGGCCTCGGATCTCATGGTGAACTTCGCGGCCAAGGCCCACTGGCGCTGGGGCGCCACCGTGCCTGCCGTGTTCCGCGGTCCCGCAGGCGCGGGCAACGGCGGCGGCCCTTTCCACAGCCAGAACCCCGAGGGCCACTTCCTCGGCAGCCCCGGCCTCAAGGTAGTAGCGCCGGGCACCGTGCGCGATGCCTATGCCCTGCTCCGCGCGGCCATCGACGATCCGGATCCCGTGCTGTTCTTCGAGCACAAGCGTCTCTACCGCCGCCTCAAGGACCAGTGGGACGAAGCCCCCGTGGCCCGGCTCGGGGAGGCCGCCCTGCGCAAGGACGGCACCCGGGCCTGCATCCTCACCTACGGCGCCGCGCAGCATGTCGCGCTGGAAGCCGTGGCCGACCTGGATGTGGCCGTACTGGACCTGCGCACCCTCTGGCCCCTGGATGATGAGGCCATCAACGATCTCGTGAAGCGCACCCATCGGGCCCTGGTGCTCACCGAGGCCAGCCTGACCTACGGCCCTGGCGCCGAGCTGGCGGCCCGCGTGGGCGAGACCTGCTTCGGCTGGCTGGACGCTCCCGTGCTGCGCCTGGGCGCCGCCGACACGCCGACACCGGCCAGTTCCCCGCTGGAAGCAGCCTTCCTGCCCGGCGCAAAGGATGTGAGATCAGCCCTGGATCGGCTTCTGGCCTGGTAGGACCTGCCCTGCCCCTTGCCGCACCTCGATCCCCGATTTTCATGCCTGTTGTAGTGAAATATCCGGTCTAATGAGGCGGATGATGCTGCCTTTACCAGCCATGAAGCATTTCAGACTCCTTCTTTTCCTGGTCCTCCAGGGATTAGAGGTCGTCGCCTCCGCGAAAGCGCCCTCCCCCTCCCAGCCCCGAAACAGAGCCCAAACCCAGGTCCCCCTGCCATCTCAGCCGCAGATCCCGGCCAGGGCCCAGGGTCGCCGTCTGGAAGTGGCCGATGGCCACGGTGGCTGGCGGCCCTTCTACGTCAAAGGCATGAACCTGGGCGCGGCCCTCCCCGGCCGATATCCCAGCGAGTTCCCCGACCGGGCCACCTACGACGGATGGATCACGGAGATGGCCGAGGCGGGCATCAACACCGTCCGCGTCTACACCATCCATCCACCCGCGTTCTACGAAGCCCTGCGCGCCTACAACCTCAGGGCCCAGAAACCGCTCTGGCTCATCCACGGCGTGTGGGCCGAGTTGCCCCCGCGCCGCGACTTCCTGGACCCGGCCTGGCTCGCTGCCTGGCACCGGGAGATGCGGGACGTGGTGGAGGTGCTCCATGGCCGCGCCCGGATCCCGGTCCGCCCGGGACACGCCGACGGCACCTACGCAGCGGATGTCAGTCCGTGGACCCTGGCCATCATCCTGGGCCGGGAGTGGGAATCTTCCGCCGTGGTGGACTTCAACCGTCTGCATCCCGGGGTCTCGGACTGGGCCGGCCGCTTCGTCACCCTGCGGGGCGGCCACGCCATGGAACAATTCCTGGCCCAGAGCATGGATCACTTCCTGGCCCTCGAGTGGGACCAGTTCCACGCCCAGCGCCCCATCGCCTTCACGAACTGGCCCACCCTCGACCCCCTCTTCCACATCACGGAATCCACGGAGCGCGAGGAGCGCGCCCTGCGGCAGAAGCTGGGCATGGCCGTCGAGGGGCTGAACCCCGAACCCGATGATGAGGATGCCGTCAGCCTCGATCTGGAGAAGTTCGACGGCACCCCCCAGCTTCAGGCGGGCCTTTTCGCCAGCTATCACGCCTATCCGTACTACCCCGATTTCATGAACCTGGATCCCGGCTATACCCAGGTCAGGGATCACCTGGGGCCCAGCAGCTATGCCGGGTACCTCGCCGACCTGGTGAAGCACCATGCCCGCCATCCCGTGCTCATCGCTGAGTTCGGCGTCCCCTCCTCCCGCGTGGTCGCCCACTGGCAGGCCCAGGGCCTGACCCACGGCGGCCAGAGCGAGCAGGAACAGGGCGAGCAGGATGCCAGGCTCCAGCGGGACATCTATGACGCGGGGTGCGCAGGGGGTGTGCTATTCGCCTGGATCGACGAATGGTTCAAGAAGAACTGGCTCACCATGCCCTTCGAGCGCCCCGCGGATCGCAAGCCGCTCTGGTTCAACGCCATGGACGCGGAAGAGAACTACGGGCTCATCGCCTACCGGCCTGGCGCCAAGGGACCCGCCATCCTGATCGACGGCCAGGCCGACGACTGGGCCCGGGTCCCCGTCTACCTTGAAGGCGGCGGCCACACCCTGAAGGTGGTGGCGGACGAAGGCTGGCTCCACTTGGGACTGTTCCTCCCGGGCCCCGTGGACTTTTCAAAGCAGGCCCTCCTCGTGGGCATCGACACCATTGATCCGGAGCGGGGCGATCACCGGCTCCCTTGGATTCCGGAGCTCCGCAGCGACTCCGGGTTGGAGTTCGTGGTCCTGTTCCAGGGCGCGGGCCACACCGGAGTGTTCGTGGACGCGCCCTATGCCGTTCCCGAGTACCGGCCCATGCCCCATGAGCGTTACCGGAGCCTCGCCAACGAGGCCGGCCGTTTCGTCATGCCCACGGCGAAGAGCAACCATCCCAGGATCGGCCGTGACGGAACCAGGTTCCCGGGCCACCAGACTGAGATCGGCTGGCTCCGCCAGGGCACCCAGGACCGGGCGGATCCCGCCTTCGATTCCCGGGCCGAATGGCAGGTCGGCCAGAGCTCCGACGGCCGGGGCTTCATCGAGGCCCGGATCCCCTGGACGCTGCTTCAGGTGACGGATCCCAGCAGCCGAAGGGTGCTCGACGATCCAGTGGAAAAGCCCCCTGGACCCATGGGGACGGCGATCACCCCCGGGTTCAGATTCGTGCTGGCCGTCCTTGCTGCCGACAAGCCGCTCGGGGAGGGGAATAGCTCCGTTCGCCTGACTCTTCCCGCCACCATCCTTGGGCGCATTCCCGGACCGCCCCTCTTCACCTGGCCCACCTGGAAACAGCCGACCTTCCATCGTGTCCGCAAGCAGTCCTACCCGATCTACCAGAAGGCCCTGGCCGACACCCCCGACGAACCGAGGTCGCCCCGATGATCCACCCCGCGCCGCCCGCCCTGCAGGAGCCCGCTCCGGCTCCGGATGCCACCGCCCTCCTGAAACAGGCCCGGGACTTGCGCTCGCAGAAACGGCTGCCCGAGGCCGTGGCCGTGTACACCCACATGCTGGAGATTTGGAAGGACCAGCCGGACGCCCTCCTGGAGCGAGCTCGGACGCTGAGCTGGATGAAGCGGTTCGACGAGGCCATCCGCGATCTCAAGCGGCACCGGGAAGTCCACCCGGAGCTCGCGGCGGAATCCGAACCGGTTCTGGCGCGCGTCACCGCCTGGTCCCGGCAGTTCAAGGAAGCCGTGCGCATCCTCCAGCCTTATGTGGCCAAGGGGGATCGCCAGGCCACCCTGGATACCGCCACCTACCTGAGCTGGGACGGTCAGCTGAACCGTAGCCTCGCCCTGACCGGCGCCTGGCTGAAGGCGCACCCCGCGGACCGGGACTTCCTCATCAACCGAGGGCGGGTGCTGGGCTGGCGCGGACGACATGGCCTGGCCCGCCAGGCCTATGAGGACGTCCTCCTCCGGACGCCGAGGGACCGTGAGGCGATCCTGGGCCTCGCCCAGCTGGACCTCTGGGCCGGCAATCCCGAGGCCGCGAACCAGCGCCTGGCTGGCCTCGAGCCCGAGCACGCCCGGAGCCCCGAAGTGGAACTCATGCGGGCCCAAGTCGACCAGCGGATGGGCCACCTCCGTCAGGCACGGGCCCGGACCGAGGCCCTGCTGAACCAGCCGGACATGCGCGAGGACGCCCAATCCAGGCTGCGCGGCCTCTCCGACGCCCAGGGGCCCTGGATCGAGCTCTCCCAGACCCGGACCGATTCCAACGAGGGCCTGCGGGCCCAGGCCCAGCGGGTGGACGCGGCGGTCCCGTTCTTCGATGGCAGCCTGCGGATCGGCGGCGCCTTCGACCTGCTCGACCAGAGCGGCCGGACCGAGCGCAAGCCCCAGGAATGGTCGGTGGGGATCGCCCATCCCCTGGGTTCCCGCCTTACGGCCTCGGCGCAGGTGGGCCGGGTGGATGACGTGGGCGGGGAACCGGCGGACTTCCACAGCCTGGCTCTGGGCTGGCGGGCGGCACCGGGCCTGAACCTGGTCCTGTCCCATGCCTTCGCGCCGAATCTGGCCACGCCCATGGCCGCGGACCTCCGCACCTACACCCGGACCTGGGGGCTGGGCGGGGCCTGGGTCTTCAACCAGACCCTGGACCACGTGGCCCTGTCCCTGGAGCGCGCTTTCATCTCTGCTGGCGCGGCGAGGAGTGCCCTCCGCATGGAAGCCGGGCACCGCCTCCCCTTCGAGGGGGGGGAATGGCGCGCAGGATTGTCCAGCCGCCTCATCGACCAGGACCAGAGCCTCCGCATCGGGTTCTTCAACCCGCAGCGCTACCGGTACTACGGCGCCACGGCCGGGGCGTCGCTGCGGCAGGAGGAGCGCTGGGAACTCGCCTTCGATGCCTGGGGCGGGAGGCAGACGGTGAATCAGACCTCCAGCCAGTTCACCTGGGGGTACACCCTGGATGCGACCTGGACGCCAGGAGGCTCCGCAGTCTCCCTCTTCGCCTCCTGGGGCCAGAGCGTGGCGGGCCTTCCCATCCAGGATTCCCTCGATCCCTCCGCCTACCGGGATCATACGTTGCGCTTCGGTGTCCGGATCCGCGGGAATCGCTGGATTTGGTAAAAAGGAGGCTAAGCTTTTACGATGACTCGACGCTGGCCGGAACACACGACGGTCCTGGTAGTTGAAGATGATGCCCCGACCGCGAAAATCATCCAGGTCCGCCTGGAGATGGAGGGGCTGAGGGTGCTGATCGCCTTCACCGGCATGGAAGCCATCGAGTCGCTCCACCGCGAAAAAATTGATCTGATCACCACCGATCTCATGATGCCGGCCATGAACGGATTCCGGCTGGTGCAGGAGGTGCGCGACCTTCCGCCGCCCAAGGGGCACACTCCCATCCTGTTCATCTCCAGCAACCAGAACGAGCAGGACATGGTCCGCTGCCTGGCCGCCGGCGCGGACGACTATCTGACCAAGCCCATTTCCGCCCAGTTGCTGGTGGAACGGCTGTGGCGGCTCTTTGAGCGGTCGCACCGCAAGGGGTGATGCATCCTTCCCCTGCCTCAGGAGATCCTCCTCCCCGCCCTGCGTTGGGCCACCTTCACCCTGGTCGGTCTGGTCGGAGCCCTGGTCCTGGCCGGAACCTTCATGCAGGTGTACCGGGATCGCCAGAACCGTCACCGCATCGCCTGCTATCAGGTCTGGGAAGTCCAGCTGACGGATTTCCTCTTCAAGGGTGGCTACCAACACGGCTCCTTCGGTGCCATTGCCCACGCCGACCAGTGGCTCTTCCGGGATTTTCTGGCCCGGTACCAATCCACCCTCGCAGGGGAGGAATCCGAGGTCCTGCGCCAGCTCTACCTGGATCTGGGCATCCATCTCTCCCTTCCGCCTCGGCTCCAGAGTTGGTACCCCAGAATCCGGGCTCAGGCCGCTCTGGAAATCGGCACTTTCCGCCTGGATGAACTGACGCGGCAGGTTCCGCCATCCATCACCGCACGCCCCTGGCGATGGCGGCCCCGCCTTCGCATGCAGGGGTACCTCGATCAGGTGCTGCCGCTGCTCGACGACTCCGCTCCCTTCGTGGCGCATGCGGCGGCTCGCACCCTGGCCCACAGCCGGAACCTGGATTACGCCCCCCCCGTACTGGCCTGGGTCATGCGGCAGGAGCTCTACCAGCGCGAGCGGTTGCTGCGGGTGCTGGAGGGCTTCGGGCCCGGCCTGTTGCCGTGGATGAGGGACCATCTTGAATCCCCGAACCAGCATCCGGAGCCCTGGATCCTCTTCGCCCTGCTGGTGGGGTCCCAGCGACATCGGGATTCCCAAGCCCGCCTGCTTTGGCTTCTGAAGATCCCCCACGTGGATCTCCGCGTCTCCACGCTGAAAGCGCTCACCATCCTCGCGGATCCGACGGTCTACTCCCAGGTGCTGCCCTTCGCCTCCAGTCCCGCCTGGGAAATCCGGACCCAGGCGGCCCGTGCCCTGGGCGTGCTCGGGGGACCTCCCGCCATCCCGGAGTTGCTGCCGCTGATGGCCGACCCGGTGTACGAGGTCCGTCGCAACGCGGCCCAGGGCCTCGCAGACTTGGGCCACGCCGGTGTCTCAGCCCTCACCTGGCTGGCCGAAGACCCTACCGCTGACCGCTTCGCCCGGGACATGGCCCGGGAACGGCTGGAATGGGCCGAGGAACGGGGGCACCCATGAGCTTCGTCGGTTCCGTCGCCGCCTTGGCCATGTGGGCCATCCTGATCTATTTCCTGGCCCTGCACCTGACGAACCTCGCCCTGATCCTGCGGGCCTTCGCCTCCATTCGGAATTACCTGGACGCGACCGGAATCGACCGCCTCGACACCACTTTCGAGACCAGCCACTACAAGCCCATCACCCTGATCTGCCCGGTCTATAACGAAGAGGCCGGCGGGGTCGCAAGCATCAACAGCCTCATCAGCCTCCGCTATCCCGAGTTCCAGGTGGTAGTCGTGAACGACGGCAGCACGGACGCCACCCTGGACCGGCTCATCAAGGCCTTCAGGCTCCACCCCAGCCATCGCGTGGTGCGCTACCTGCTGCACACCATGGAAGTGCGTGGCATCTACGAAAGCGCCTACGTGCCCAACCTGGTGGTCGTGGACAAGGCCAACGGCGGCAAGGCCGACGCCCTCAACTGCGGCATCAACCTCGCCCGCTATCCTCTCGTCTGCTGCATGGATGGGGACAGCCTCCTGGAGAACGACGCACTGCTTCGCATCGCCCGGCCCTTCACGGACCGGCCCGACATGGTGGCCTCCGGTGGCGTGGTCCGCCCCCTGAACGGATGCAAGGTGACGCCCCTGGGCATCCGTGGCATCCACCTTCCCAAGTCCTGGCTGGCCCGCTTCCAGATCGTGGAGTACCTGCGGGCCTTCCTCTTCGCCCGCGTGGGCTTGGCCTCCATGGATACGATGTTCATCGTCAGCGGCGCCTTCGGAGTCTTCCGCAAGGACGTGGTGGTGGCCGCCGGGGGTTTGGAGACCGCCACCATCGGCGAGGATTTCGAGCTGGTCGTCCGCCTCCACCGCTGCCTGCGCGAATGGAAGCGCCCCCACCACATCACGCTGGTGCCCGATCCCGTGTGCTGGACCGAGGTGCCGGAGGACTTCCGGGGCCTCGGGCGCCAGCGGAACCGCTGGCAACGCGGCCTGCTGGAGACCCTCTGGCGGCACAAGAGGATGTGCTTCAACCCGAAGTACGGCCGCATCGGACTCTTCTCCATGCCCTATTTCCTCATCTTCGAGGCCCTCGCGCCCATCATCGAAACCGGTGGGTACCTCCTGTTCGGCTGGTCTCTCTGGACCCATTCGGTCAACGGCTCCTTCGCCCTCCTGTTCGTCTACGTGGCCCTGCTTCTCGGCGTGCTGAATTCCATCGTGTCCGTGGTGCTCCAGGGGATCAGCGGCCACCGCTACCAGGGGCTCAAGGCCTGGTGCCTGCTGCTTGCCGTGGCCGTGGTCGAGAACTTCGGCTATCGCCAGCTGACACTCTGGTGGCGATTGAAGGGCACCTTCGATTGGATCCGTGGCAATGAGGGCTGGGGCCACATGAAGCGGAAGGGCCTGACCGCACACCCGGCCCCGGAACCTCCCCCGCAGGCTTGACGGCGGGCGGCGGTCAGACCATCCTGGTTCCTCGATCTTTGGCAGTTCCGACTCAATAGCGCTATCCAGAAAGGTGGAGGGAAAGGCCCTGTGAAACCTTGGCAACCTGCGAACGCAAGGTGCCAACTCCTGCCCCCGGGCCCACCCGGGGGGAAGATACCGAACGTTTCAGACTGACCCGAGCCCCCCCTGGATGCCGATAACGGACTGCCGCCACGCAGGCGCATCCATGACCCATTCCCATTTCCAGCAGGCCCTTGACGAGGGCGAGTGTTTCCTCTTCGACGGAAGCACCGCCACGGCCCTGCATGACCGCGGAATCACGCTCCAGCGCAGCTTCGAGGAATGCAACCTCAAGACGCCGGACCTGCTGCTGGCCATCCACGGCGAGTTCCTGGCCGCCGGCGCCCAGGTGCTCACCACCAACACCTGGGGCGCCAACCGCCTGAAGCTGGTCGCCCGGGGCCTGGAGGGCCAGCTGGACGCCATCAACCGGGAGGGCGTGGCCCTCGCGAAGCAGGCCATCGCCCAGCAGGGCACCCGGGCCTGGGTGGCGGGCTGCATCGGGCCGCTGGGTGTGCGCATCGAACCCTGGGGGCCCACCTCCTTCGACGAGGCCCGCGCCCTCTTCCGCGAGCAGGCCGAGGCGCTCATCGGAGCCGGTTCCGATCTGATCGTGCTGGAGGGCTTCGAGGATCTCAACGAGATCCACCAGGCCATCTTGGCCGTCCAGGAGGCCGCCAGCCTGCCCATCGCCGCGCTGATGACCACCAATGATGAGGGCCAGGCCCTGTTCGGCGCCGAGCCGGAATGGTTCATCAAGCAGCTCGACGCCTGGGGCGCAGATCTGGTCGGGCTCATCGGCGGCAATGGGCCCGCGCCTCACCTGCGGCTGCTGGAGCACCTGAAGGGTGTCACCACCAAGCCCATCGTCCTTCAGCCCAACCCCGGCCTTCCCCACGTGGTGGATGGCCGCCTCATCTACGGGGCCAGCCCCGAGTACCTGGGGGGCTTCGCCGCCCGGGCCCTGGCCGCCGGCGCCCGGGCCGTGGGCGGGTGCAGCGGCACCACGCCCGCCCACATCCGCGCCATGCGGGGAGCCTTCCGCCAGGAACGGGCCTTCGTGCAGGCCGGCGCCGGTTTCGAGCTGAAGCCCCACGAGCAGCCCCAGCCCGAAGTGCCCTTCGCCTTCCGCAGCAGCTTCAGCCTCAAGCTGGCCCAGGGTGAGTTCACCCACACCGTGGAGCTGGTGCCGCCCAAGGGCATGGAGTACGACAAGCTCGTGGCCAAGACCCGCCAGTGCCGGGCCCTGGGCGTGGACGCCATCAACGTGCCCGATGGCCCCCGCGCCATGGCCCGCATGTCCGCCCTGGCCACGGCCCTCATCATCGAGCAGCAGGTGGGCGTGGAGACCATCCTCCACTACGCCTGCCGGGACCGGAACCTGCTGGGTATGCAGAGCGACCTCCTGGGCGCCGCGGGCCTGGGCCTGCGCAACATCCTGGCCGTCACGGGCGATCCCCCGAAACTGGGTCCCTATCCCCAGGCCACGGCCGTCTTCGATGTGGACGCCATCGGCCTCGTGAACATGCTCAAGCGCCTCAACACCGGCCTCGACCTGGGCGGTGCTGGCATCGGCAAGCCTACCTCCTTCAGCGTGGGCGTGGGCGCCAACCCCGTGGCCCCGGACCTGGAGCGGGAGAAGGCGCGCTTCCGCTACAAAGTGGAGGCCGGCGCCCAGTGGGCCATCACGCAGCCCGTCTTCGACGCCGAGAGCCTCTTCCGCTTCCTCGACTTCACCGAATCCCTGGATGGCAAGGGCGGCCTGCCCATCATCGCCGGCATCTGGCCCTTCAAGAGCTTGCGCAACGCCGAGTTCATGGCCAACGAAGTGCCCGGCGTCCACGTGCCGCCGGCCCTGCTGGCCCGCATGGCCAAGTGGACCACGGCCGAGGATCAGGTCAAGGAGGGCCTGGCCATCGCCCAGGAGATCATCGCGGCCATCCGTCCCCGCATCCGCGGCCTCCAGCTCAGCGCCCCCTTCGGCCAGGTGGAACTCGTCGCGCCGCTGTTGCCCAAGCGGGAGGTCGCATGAGCGTCAAGGTCCACTTCCTCCTCGAAGACCTGCTGGTCGAAGCTCCCGCCGGTACGTCCTTGCAGCGCATCGCTGACGCGGCGGGGGCGGATATCACCTTCGGCTGCCGGACTGGTTCCTGCGGCACCTGCCGCGTGCGCGTCGCGGAGGGATTGCACCATTGCAGCGACCCGGGCCCAGAGGAACGTGATTTCCTCCAGGGCCTGGACGCCCCCCCCGACCAGCGCCTCGCCTGCCAATTGGTCGTCCACGGGGACGTGGCCATCGACTACCTGGGGCTTTAAAGATGAAACCGCAGATGACGCAGATTTCGCAGATGAAAAAACGGGATGGATTCCGCGCTCCCCATCTGCGTTCATCTGCGTCATCTGCGGTTAAAGAAGAAGGCCTTTCATGACCACCCTCGACACGCTCCTCCGCGACAAGGTGCTCCTGCTGGACGGCGGCATGGGGACGCAGATCTTCGCCCGCAAGCCCACCATGGAGGACTACGGCAGCGCCGCGCTGGAGGGTTGCGTGGACCTGCTCACGGAACGGCGGCCCCAGTGGATCCGGGAGATCCACGAGAGCTATTTCAACGCCGGTGCCGATGCGGTGGAGACCAACACCTTCGGGGCGAACCCGCTGGTGCTCGGCGATTTCGGGTTGTCGGCCAAGGCCTACGACCTGAACGTGCAGGCGGCCGTCATCGCCAAAGAGGTGGCTCGCAGCTTCGACCGGCCCCGCTTCGTCATCGGCTCCGTGGGCCCCGGCACCAAGCTCATCACCCTGGGCCACGTGACGTACGCCGACCTGCTGGCCTCCTACCGCGTGCAGATGGACGGCCTGCTGGATGGCGGGGTCGACGCCATCCTCATCGAAACCTGCCAGGACCTGGGCCAGATCAAGGTGGCCGTGCGCGCCGCCCGCGAGGCCATGGCCGCGAAGCAGCGCAAGGTCCCACTCTGGGTGCAGGCCACCGTGGAGACCACGGGCACCCTGCTGGTGGGATCCGATATCTCCGCCGTGCTCACCAGCGTGGAGCCCCTGGGCATCGATGTGCTTGGCCTCAACTGCGCCACGGGCCCGGACGAGATGCACGCCCACCTGCAGACGCTGTGCGAAGCCAGCCCCTTCCGCATCAGCTGCCTGCCCAATGCGGGTCTGCCGGTGAACCTGGGCGGCCAGGTGGTCTACCCATTGGATCCTGCAGGCTTCGCCCCCAAGGTGCTGCACGCGGCCTCGGAATTCGGCCTCGCCATCGTCGGCGGCTGCTGCGGCACCACGCCGGAGCACATCCGCGCCCTGGCATCGGGTGTGGAGAAACTGAACGTGCCGCGGCGCATGCCGAAGCTGGAGCGCAGCGCCGCCAGCCTCTACCAGAGCGTGGCGCTCAAGCAAGAGCCTGCGCCCCTCATCGTGGGCGAGCGGACCAACGCGAACGGGTCGAAGAAGTTCCGCGACCTGCTGGCCGGCGAGGACTGGGACGGCATGATCACCCTGGCCAAGGAACAGCAAAAGGAGGGCGCCCACCTGTTGGACCTCTGCGTGGCCTACGTGGGCCGCGATGAGGTGCGCGACGCGGACGAGCTGCTGAGCCGCCTCATCTCCCAGATCACGCTGCCCCTGATGATCGACAGCACCGAGTTCCCGGTCATCGAGCGGGCTCTGCAACGATCCCCCGGCAAGTGCGTGGTGAACTCCATCAACTTCGAGGACGGCGAAGGCAAAGCCCGGAAGATCCTCGATCTATGCAAGACCTACGGCGCCGCCGTGGTGGCCCTCACCATCGACGAGCGCGGCATGGCCAAGACCCGCGAGCAGAAGCTGGAGGTGGCCAGGCGCCTCTACGCCCTGGCTGTGGGCGAGTACGGGCTCGCTCCCGGCGACCTGATCATCGATCCGCTGACCTTCACCCTGGGCAGCGGCGACGAGGAATTCCGCGGCTCCGCCGTGGAGACCCTGGAGGCCCTGAAGCTCATCAAGGCCGAGCTGCCGGGCGTCATGACCATCCTCGGCGTGAGCAACGTGAGCTTCGGCTTGAATCCCGCGTCCCGCCACGTGTTGAACGCCCTCATGCTCTACCACGGCGTGAAGCACGGCCTGGACATGGCCATCTTCAACGCGTCGAAGGTGCTGCCCGTCGCGAAGATCGATCCCGAGGACCGCCGCATGGTCGAGGACCTGATCTTCGACCGGCGACGCGACGGCTACGATCCCCTCAAGGCTGTCCTGGCACGCTTCAGCGGCCGCAAGGCCACTGTGGCGGACGACCACCGGGCCGACCTGCCCGTGCTGGAGCGCCTGCGCCGCGGCATCCTCGACGGAGAGAAACAGGCCATCCTCGCGGATGTGGACGAGGCCCTGAGGGACCACGATCCCCTGAAGCTCATCAACGAGGTGCTGCTGGGCGCCATGAAGGTGGTGGGTGAGCGCTTCGGAGCGGGCGAGATGCAGCTGCCCTTCGTGCTGGAGAGCGCCGAGGCCATGAAGGCCGCCATCAAGCGCATCGAGCCCCACCTGCCGAAGGAATCGAACTATCAGAAGGGCCGCATCCTGCTGGCCACCGTCAAGGGCGATGTCCACGACATCGGCAAGAACCTGGTGGACATCATCCTCAGCAACAACGGCTTCGAGGTGCGGAACCTGGGCATCAAGCAGCCCATCGAAGCCATCCTCAAGGAGCTGAGGGCCTGGCCCGCGGACGCCATCGGCCTCTCGGGCCTGCTGGTGAAGTCCACGGTCATCATGAAGGAGAACCTCCATTTCATGGAGGAGCAGAGCCTGAAGGTGCCCGTCATCCTGGGCGGCGCCGCCCTCACCCGCGACTATGTGGAGGGCGATTGCCGCCGGTCGTACTCGGGCGCCGTGTTCTATGCAGAGGACGCCTTCGAGGGGCTGCGGCACATGCAGGCCCTCGTGTCAGGCGATACCGGCGTGCCGGTACCTGCACCAGCCGCGTCCGCGGCTGGCGATATAAAAGTACTAAAAAGAGGTGGCGCGGCGGTGCCCCTGACCCCGCTGGGGCAAAGCAGCTGGGTGCGGCATGACGTCCCTTCACCACCACCCCCTTTCTGGGGAATCCGCGATATAGCGGATTCCCCGGTGGACCTGTTCGAGCATCTGGACGAATTCGCCCTGGTGCGCAACCGCTGGGGCTTCAGCCAGGGCAGCCAGAGCGACGAGGCCTTCGCCGCCGTGCTGCGGGACAAGGCCGAACCCCAGCTGGCGCGCTGGAAGGCCCGCCTGGCCGCCGATCCGGTCTTCCAGCCGAAGGCCCGCTACGGCTACTTCCCCGTGCGCGCCGAGGGCGATGCGCTGCGGGTGTTCGATCCCGGCGACCGTTCCAGAACGCTCGCGGTGCTCAGCTTCCCGCGCCAGGGCGCGGGAAGGAGGCTTTGCATCGCGGACTTCTTCCGCGCTGACCAGACCGACGTGCTGGCCGTCCAGCTCGTCACGCTGGGCCAGGCGGCAGCGGATCACGCGGCGAAGCTCTATCGGGAGGACGGCTACGCGGACTACTTCGCCTTCCACGGCCTGGCCACGGAACTGACCGAAGCCTACGCCGAGCGCCTCCACGCCCGCATCCGCCGCGAGCAGGGTATCCACGGCAAGGACCTGCCGGGCCGCGCCCTCTTCGCCCAGGGCTACCAGGGCTCCCGTTATTCCTACGGCTACCCCGCCTGCCCCGATCTGGAAGGCAACAGGCCCATCCTGGATCTGCTCCACGGCGCCGAGATCGGCGTCCACCTCAGCGACAGCCACCAGATGGACCCCGAATACAGCACCAGCGCCCTGGTGGCCTGGCATCCCCAAGCGCGGTACTTCTCGGTCTGACCCGGCGGTCGACATCTTTCACAACAGGGGTTGCATTCCCCGGCCAGCAGCGCTATCTTTCTCCACCGGCCCTTCGGGGCCGTTCTCTTACGAGATCCTTGTCAGTTCCATAGCGAGTTATCCAGAAAGGTGGAGGGACGGGCCCTGTGAAACCTTGGCAACCTGCGAAAGCAAGGTGCCAATTCCTGCCGCGATTGAGCAATCAAACGCGGAGAGATGTCGAGCTGTGTCGAGCTGACGCAATCATCGAAGGGGCCCGAGAAATCGGGCCCCTTTTGCTTTTCCTGGACTTGCTTGGACAGACGAGGCCTCGGCCTTTTCAATCCTAGAGATCACGACGAGTGATCCACCACGGAGACACTGAGATCACAGAGAATTGCCACGGAGAATAGAAGAGACTTTTTCAAGTTTTTCTCCGTGGTTCCCTCCGCGCCCTCCGTGTCTCCGTGGTGAATCGTTCAGCTGGATCTCTCCCAAGCCAGGAGACGCCATGAGCGCCACCCCCCACTTCGAAACCATCGCCCTCCACGGAGGCCACAGCCCGGATTCGGATACGAAGAGCCGGGCCGTGCCCATCTACCAGACCACGAGCTACGTGTTCGACAACACCGAGCATGGCGCGGCCCTCTTCAACCTTTCGGTGCCGGGGAACATCTACACCCGGATCATGAACCCCACCACGGCCGTGCTGGAGCAGCGCGTGGCGCAGCTGGAGGGCGGCATCGGAGGCCTGGCCACGGCCTCGGGCCAGGCGGCCATCACCCTCGCCCTCACCACCCTCCTGCGAGGCGGCGACCATGTGGTGGCCGGCAACAACCTCTACGGCGGCACCTACAACCTGCTGAGCCACACCCTGCCCCGCGCGGGCATCACCACCACCTTCGTGGATTCGACGAAGCCCGAGGCATTCCGGGCAGCCCTCCGGCCGGAGACCCGCGCCATCTACATCGAGGCGGTGGGCAACCCCAAGCTGGACGTGCCCGAGTTCGAGGCCATCGCCGCCATCGCCCACGGGGCGGGGATCCCCCTCATCGTGGACAACACCCTGCCCAGCCCCTACCTGCTGAACCCCTTCAAGCTCGGGGCGGACATCGTGGTCCACAGCGCCACCAAGTACCTGGGCGGCCACGGCACTTCCGTGGCGGGCATCATCGTGGACGGCGGAACCTTCGACTGGAAGAGCGGCAAGTTCCCCGAGTTCACGGAACCCTTCGCCGCCTACCATGGCGCCATCCTGGCCGATCTCGCGGGCCCCGCGGCCTTCATCACCAAGGCCCGCATCGAGGGGCTGCGCGACACCGGCGCCGCCCTGAGCCCCTTCAACGCCTTCCTCATCCTCCAGGGCATCGAGACGCTGCATCTCCGACTGGAGCGCCATGGCGCCAACGCCCTGGCCCTGGCCCAGTGGCTTGAGAAGCACCCCAAGGTGGCCTGGGTGAACTACCCTGGCCTGCCCACCAGCCCGAACCATGCCGCCGCGGCCCGCTACTTCCGCAAGGGCGCGGGCTTCGGCGGCATCCTCACCTTCGGCGTGAAGGGCGGGCTGAAGGCCGGCGGGGCCGTCATCGACGCCGTGCAGCTCTTCTCGCGCCTAGCCAACCTGGGTGACGCCAAGAGCCTCATCATCCACCCCGCCACCACCACGCACGCGCAGCTGTCCGCCGAGGAGCGCGTGGCCACCGGCGTGACGGACGACCTGATCCGCCTCTCCGTAGGCCTCGAACACATCGACGACCTCATCGAGGACCTGGACCAGGCCCTCGCGAAAGCCTGAGGGCCCTAGCCATGCCCGTCAAAGTCCCCGCATCCCTGCCCGCCCGCGGCACCCTCGAGGCGGAAAACGTGTTCCTGATGGAGGAGCATCGCGCCCTCCATCAGGACATCCGTCCGCTCCGCATCGCCATCCTCAACCTGATGCCCACCAAGGTGGCCACGGAAACGCAGCTCCTGCGCCTGCTCGGCAACACCCCCTTGCAGGTGGAGGTGGCGCTGCTCCACACGGCGTCCCACGAGGCGAAGAACACCCCGGCGGAGCACCTGCTGGAGCACTACGTGTCCTTCGCGGAAGTCCGCGGCCAGACTTTCGACGGGCTCATTGTCACGGGCGCTCCCGTGGAGACGCTGCCCTTCGAGGCCGTGGACTACTGGCCGGAGCTGGCGGAGCTACTGGACTGGGCGCGGACGAACGTCTTCTCCAGCCTCTTCATCTGCTGGGGCGCCCAGGCGGCCCTCCACCGCTACTACGGGATTCCCAAGCATCCCCTGGCGGAAAAGCTGTTCGGGGTGTTCCCCCATCGGCTGAAGGTACGGAACGAGCGGATCGTGCAGGGCTTCGACGACGTGTTCTTCGCGCCCCACTCGCGGCACACGGAAACCCGTCGGGAGGACATCCTGGCGGAGCCGCGGCTGGAACTGCTCGCCGAATCCGACGAAGCGGGGGTCTACCTGGTCCAGTCCGCGGATCGACGGCAGGTCTACGTCACGGGGCACTCGGAATACGACCCGGGCACCCTCCAGGGCGAGTACGCGCGAGACCTGGGGAAAGGCCTCCCCATCGGCCTCCCGCGCAACTACTTCCCCGGCGACGACCCCACCCGCGAGCCCCTGGTCCGCTGGCGGAGCCACGCGAACCTCCTCTTCTCCAACTGGCTGAACTATCTCGTCTACCAGGAGGCGCCCTACGACCTGGGCCTCCTCCCGGCGGAAGGGGGACGGAAATGAGCCTGAAAGTCCTCAAATTCGGCGGCAGTTCCGTGGGCAGCGCCGAGGCCCTCCACCGGGCCGCCGCCATCGTTCGCGAGGAATTACCCGCGGGCGGCCTCGTGGTGGTGTCGGCCCTGCGCGGCACCACAGACCGCATCCTCGACGCCTGCGCCGCCGCGGGCGCCGGTCGCCTGCCCGAGGCCCAGGCTCACCTGGCCGCGCTCCGCAACCGGCATCGCGGGACGGCCGCGGACCTCGGGTTGCTGGAAACCGTCACGGCCGAGTGGGATCCCCTGTTCGACCGGCTGGACCAGCTGCTCACGGGCATGGGCATGCTGGGCGAAGCCACACCTCGGGGCCGGGATTCGGCCCTGGCCGTGGGTGAAACGCTGTCGGCCCACCTAGCGGCGGCCTGCTTCGGCGGGACCTTCCGGGAGGTCCGTGAGGTAATGCGGACGGATGCCCGCTTCGGCAAGGCCCGGCCCCAGCTGGCGGCCCTTCGCGCCGCCGCGGCCCCCTGGCGCGAAGCCCTGGCCACCGGTGCCCTGTGGATCACCCAGGGCTTCCTGGGCGCCACGGCAGAAGGCCTCACCACCACCCTGGGCCGAGGCGGTTCCGACACCAGCGCCACGCTGCTGGGCGAGGCCCTGGACGCGGACGAGGTGCAGATCTGGACCGATGTGGACGGCGTGCTGACGGCAGATCCCAGCCTGGTGCCCGAGGCCCGGCCCATCCCCCAGATGAGCGTGAGCGAGGCCGAGGCCCTCAGTGCCTTCGGGGCCAAAGTGCTCCATGCGGATTCCCTGGCCCCCGGGGGCCGGGCGGGCTTCCGGCTCGTGGTGGCCAACACCCTCCGGCCGAACGCCTCCCGCACGGAGATCCTGCCGGTGCCACCGCTTCGGGAGCCCGGAACCGTCACCTCCGTGGCCTACAAGGAGGGGCTCAGCCTCCTGCGGTTCCCCGCCTCGGAGGGCCTGGAATCACCCCTGAAGGCCGCCCGGCGCCTGGAGGAGGCCGGGGCCCTGCGCTTCGGTCTCATCTCCAGCCCGGCGGGCACCCTGTTGGCGGTCCGCCCGGACACCCCTGCCGCCGCCAAGGTCCTGGAGGCCCTGGCCGCCTCGGGTCCGGAGCTGGAAACCGGCTGGGCCGTGGTGGCCCTGGTGGGCGAGGGCCTGCGGGCCGACCCCCTGGCAGCCCTGCGCCACCTGGCGGCCCTGGGCCAGGAACCCGTGGGGGGCCTCCTCACGGGCAGCAGCACGGTCTCCATCGCCTTCCTGGTGCCCGAAGCCCGCCTGGGGGACCTCATTCCCCGCCTGCACGCTCGCTGCGTGCTGGAGCCGGCCCGGAAATCGGCCTGAAACGTCAGCCCTGGCGGAGCAGCCAGGTGATGAGGCGATTATGGAAGTCTTCGGGATGTTCGAGATCCGCCGGGCGGAGGCGGGCGGGGTGGGCGGGATCCCCCAGCAGCAGGGGGGCCGCATCCACCAGGTTGGGCAGACGCTGGCCATCCGGCAGGGACCAGAGGGCGCCCCGGCCCTCGTCCTTCCGTAATTGCGACGCCTGGCGTCGGTCGCCCTGTGTCTCGCAGACCATCTTTTCCCCTGTGAAATCTAAAAGATAGGCCTACCTACCCCCGGCGCCACCGGGGCCTCCTTGATATCGGTGGCTTCGTGATCTGCGGCATTCCCATCCTCGCGGACGTACATTTCCCCATGCGCGGATGCATCCCCGCGAGAAAAGGGGCATGCCATGAAATCGCTCACCGAATTCCCGAACACCACTCTGACGTGGCGGAGAGCCGATGCCACCCCTTCGGGCTTCGAGTTGCACGCCGACGATGGGATCTTCGCCACCCTCGCCTTCATGGACGAGACATGCGTTCTGGCCCGCGTCGAAACGGCCGAAGGGACCTGGACCTTCAAGCATCTGGGCATCCTGACCCCGGTCGTCACGCTGCGTGAGGAGGGAGGGATGACGAACCTGGCCACCTTCCATCCCCATGCCCTCAGGCACGGGAAGCTGCAATTCCAGGATGGCGCGGTGTTCGATTGGGCCTGGGACCACGCCACCGGGGTTGGCGGAGCTTTCCTGGATCCCGGGGGCACACCTCTGGTTCGCCTCCACGCCTACCCAGGGAGGGATCTCACCTCCTCCCCGGGGCTTGAGCGCTGCGACGTGGAATTGAACCCGGCGCCTTCGGCTCATATGCGGCACGCCCTCCTCGCGGCCTTCGGCTGGTACCTGATCCTCTTCGACCACCTCATGGAGCAGGACGCGGTGGCGGCAGAGACCGCTCTGAGGCTGTGATCTACTTCGTCCGCACCGGATAGGGCGGACGCTTCAGCTTCTGGGGCGGGTTCTTCTTCAATTCCGCCTTCATCAACTCGATGGCCTTTTCCAACTGGGGATCGCGGCCCGCGATGATGTCCTTGGGCAGCTGCTCGATCTCGATATCCGGGGCCACGCCCTCGTTCTCCACCACCCAGCCCTTTTCCGTCCAGATGGCCAGGTTCGGGGCCGTGATGTTGCCACCATCCATGAGGGTGGGGAAACCCAGGATGCCCACGAGGCCGCCCCAGGTGGGGCGCCCCACCAGCGGCCCAAGGCCGAACTTGCGGAACATCCAGGGCAGCAGGTCGCCACCGGAGCCCGCGGTCTCGTCCACCAGCATGACCTTGGGACCCTGGATGGAGGCCTGGGGCGTCTTCAGGTCCTGGCCGTAGCGCATGGCCCACATGGCGGTGAAGGGCCGCCGCAGCAGGTCGATGTAGTAGTCCGCCACCTGGCCGCCGCCGTTGTACCGCTCGTCGATGATCACGGCGTCCTTCTGGGCCTGGGGGTAGAAGTAGCGCTTGAAGTAGGTGTGGCCCAGGCTCGTGGTGTTCGGCACGTAGACGTAGGCCACACGGCCATCCGTAGCCTCATTCACCTTGCGCAGATTGCCCTCCACCCAGTCGCGGTTGCGCAGGCCGGCCTCGTTGTCGATGGGCACCACGGTGACGGTTCGGGCGCCCTTGCCGGAGGGGTCGCCGCCCACGGTGAGTTCCACCAGCTTCCCGGCGGTGTTCTCGAAGCGGGCGAAGAGGTTCTCGGGCGCTTTCAGATCCCGCCCGTTCACGGCCAGCAGGTAGTCGCCCGTCTTCACGTTCACGCCGGGTTCTGTGAGGGGAGACCGCAGCTCGGGATTCCAGTTGAGGCCACCGAAGATTTTCGTGAAGCGGTAGCGGCCGTTCGCCACCTCCAGATCCGCGCCCAGCAAGCCGCCGGGGATCGTCTTGCCCATATCCGGCAGGTCGCCACCGCCGCCGCGGTGGTGGCCCACGGCCAACTCCGAGCACATCCACTGGATCACGCGGTTGAGGTCGGAGCGAGTGCCCAGGTCCGGCAGGAAGGCCGAGTAATTCTGCTTCATGGCCTTCCAGTCGGCGCCGTGCATGTTGGGCGCGTAGAAGTAGTCCCGGTTGATGCGCCAGACCTCATCGAGGATCTGGGCCCATTCCTGCCGGGGCTCGACCTTCACCTGTAAGGTCTCCAGGGCCAGCTTCCCTTTGCCGGGCTCGGGCTTGCCGGAGGTGGGAATGACCGTCGCCACGTCCTTCAGGCGGTAGACGAGCTTCTTGCCGTCCGCTGACAGGCTGTAGGCATCGGCCTTTTCCACCAGCACGGTCTCTTCGCGCTTCTTGAGGTCGAAGCGGCAGAGGGCCATGGCCTCGCCCCGGTTGAAGCGGTTGGTGCCACCGGTTTGGCGCAGGTAGTAGAGACTTCCGGCCTCGCCCGCATCCAGATCCGCGAAGAAGGCGGTCTTGGCGGCCTCGATGGGCACGATGCGTTCGGCCAAGCCGTCGAAGTCGATGCGGACCCGCACTTCGGCCTTGCCGCCCTTCTTCTCGTCGGCCTTGCCATTCTTCTCGTCGGTCTTGCCGGGCCCGACCTCCTCATCGCTTTCCTTGGCCAGGGGCGAAGGTGTGTCTTTGGCCAGCACCATCAGGTAGAGGTTCCCGCGCATCAAGGCATCGGCGTTGGACATGGCGAACCAGTCGCGCACGGGTCCCGCTTCGGTGCTGGCGGTGAAATAGAGGTACTTGCCGCTGCGGTCGAAGGCGGGCTCGCCCGCATCGGCCAGGCCGTCCGTCAGCGCCGTGGATTTGTCCTCGTCCAGCGAGTACACATGGATGCGCTGGAGGCTGGATTCGGTGTTGCGGGTGTAGGCGAGGAAGCGGGAATCCGGCGACCAGGTGTGGGTGAGCGTGGGCGAGGGCGTGTAGAGCAGCTCGCTGGATACCTCCTTCACGGCGCCCGTGCCGAGGTCGAGGATGCGGAGCGCGAGGGCGTTGTCCGTGAAGGCGACCTTCTTCCCATCCGGCGACCACTTGAGGTTCGCGTAGAACCCTGCGCCCTTCAGGGCGTAGGTGCGAACCTCGCCCTTGCCGTCCTGGGGCTGGACCTTCAGCGCGTACTCGCCGCCTGCGTCCGAGAAGTAGGCGATGGTCTTCCCGTCCGGCGACCAGACCGGGTTCCGTTCGTGGGTTCCCGGCGTATTCGTGAGATTGCGCGGGTCCCCTTTCTCGGCGGGAATACTCAGGATCTCGCCCCGGTAATCCACTGCCACCCGGCTGCCGGAGGGCGACAGATCCAGGTTCCGGGCCCACTTGGCACCGGAGGCCCAGCGGCTGCGGGTCTCCGGAAGGTCCGCTGCCACCGCCACCTTCAGACGCACGGCCTGCCCCGTGGCCGGATCGAAACGGTGCAGCCAGCCGGCCTGCTCGTAGACGATCTGGCCCGCGCCCTGGCTGGCGGCCTGGATGGGGAAGTCCGCGTGCTTCGTCACCTGCGCCACGGCCTTGGTGGCCACGTCATAGCTGAAGAGGTTGAACTCCCCCGCCCGGTCGGAGACGAAATAGATCTTCCCGCCGATCCACATGGGGTCGATGTCGTTGCAGCGCCCCTGAGGCTGGTCTTGGGGCTGGGGGATCTGCACCACCTCGTGATCCTTCACCCGGTAGATCCACAGCCGGGAGGCCGTGCCACCGCGGTAGTGCTTCCACTGGCGGAAGGCGTCCGACAGTGGGTTGTAGACGATGTGGCTGCCATCCGGTGAATAGGTGGCCCGGGCGGCGTTGGGGATGGGTAACTGGGTGGGCATGCCCCCGGCCAGGGGCACGGTGAACAGCTGGGTGAACCGGGTGGTGTGGACCGAGCGGCCTGAGGTGAACAACACCGCTTTGCCATCCGGCGTCCAGTCCTGGACCACATCCGCGCCGGGGTGCCAGGTGAGCCGCCGGGGCTCGCCGCCCGCCGCAGGGATCACCCACACATCCGCATTCCCCTCCTGCACCACCGTGTACGCGACCCAGGCGCCATCCGGGCTGAAGCGAGGCGTGCCCACACAACCGCCACGCGTGGTGAGCCGCTTCGCGGTGCCACCGTCCGGGGCGCAGGTCCATAGATCTCCCGCATAGAGGAAGGCCACCTGGCGAGCGCTGGCCGCGGGGCTGGCCACGAGGCGGGTGTCCTGGAGGTCCATCGCCGGAAGCGGTTGGACCAGGCCCGCAGCCATCACCAGGGCCAGGGGATTCAGGGAGAAGGGGCGAAGGGTCATGGGGGTCCATCCATAAGAAGACGAGGCATGATGGGGAGATCCCTCCACCATGCCTCCCGACCCATCCCGGGTCAATCACCCCACGTTGAAAACACCCTCTGAACGATCAGCCCAGGAACTTCTTCAGGAGATCCATCCCGAGGCCGCCTTCGGGCAGGCTGCCCTGGGGGCTCAGCTTGTCGATCACCTGGGGCAGGATGCTGGCCAGGCCCGAAGCGGCCTCGCCGTGGGAAAGACCCAGCTGGCCGGCCAACTGCTGAAGCTGGTCCGAGCCCAGGGCCGCCTGCACGTGCTCCGCACTGATGGGCTGGTTCGCGCCCGTACCGATCCACGAGGCCACCTGGTCTCCCAGCCCCTTCTCCTGGAACTGGCACAGGAGGCCCTGGATCCCCCCGGGATGGTTCTGGATGAGGCCCATGACCGCGCCCATGAGCGGATTGCCCTGAGCTTGGCCTTCCTGCCCCTGGCCGCCCTGTCCCAGCAGGCCGCCCACCATGTCCATCAGACCCATGACATCCTCCTCGAGAAGTCGAGCCCCAGGGTCCACCTCCCACCCCCTTCCCGCAAGTTCTATATTGATGCCCCTCAAGGTGATGCCGACGCAGCCCTCCGTTTGACCTGGACCGGATCGAAGCCTAAGGTGGCAGCATCATCACCCAACTCGTCAAGGAGGTCTGCATGCTCCACTTCATCTGGACCTGCATCATCGGTCTGATCGCCGGCGCCGTGGCCAAGCTCCTCATGCCCGGCAAGGATCCAGGCGGGTGGATCATCACCATGGTCCTCGGCATCGCCGGGTCCTTCCTGGGTACCTGGATCGGGCGCGCGGTGGGCCACTACCAGGAAGGCCAGGGCGCGGGCTTCCTCATGTCCGTGGTGGGCGCGGTGATCCTCCTGGGCATCTACCACCTCTACAAGCGGTTTGCGGCCTGATGGGTCCATTGCAGACCCTGGCGGCCATCCTCGGCCTCTCCACCGTCTCCGGCATCAACCTCTACCTCACGGTGCTCCTCGTGGGCGCGGGGCAGCGCTTCGGCTGGATCCACGGATTGCCGGTGGATTTGGCGATCCTGAGCCACCCGGTGGTGCTGGGCGCCGCGACCCTGTTGTTCCTTCTGGAATTCGCGGCGGACAAGGTGCCCTTCATCACCCCGATCTGGGACGGCCTGCACACCTTCATCCGACCAGTTGGCGGCGCTCTGCTGGCCCTGGGCGCCGCGGGCGAGCTGCATCCCGTGGCCAAGGTCCTCGCCCTGCTGGCGGGCGGCACCATCGCCCTGGGCACCCACGGCAGCAAGATGGGCGTGCGGCTCCTGGCCCACACGGCGCCTGAACCGGCCAGCCATAGTGTCCTCAGCGTGGCGGAAGATGTAGGCGTGGCCGCCCTGCTGGCCCTGGCCTACAGCCACCCCGCCATCGCCCTGCCCGTACTCGCAGCGGTGCTGGTGGCCACGGCCTTCCTCCTGCCCCTGCTGGCGCGGGCCCTGGCCTTCGTGCTCACGGGCTTCCGCGGCGCCCTACGCTCCCTGTTCGGCCGAGGGGATCGCGACGAGGTCCCCGCCTGGGTGGAACTGCACCTGCTGGAGTTGGCCCCTTCGAGCCGCAGCGAGGTGCTGCCCTGCTTCGCCCGCCGGGTGAAGGGCCTGCCCCGCTTCCACGGCGCCTTCCTGGCCCATGTAGATGGCCGCTGGCACCTGATCTACCGGCGCTGGTTCCGCACTCGCAGCTTCTCTTTCGACGCGGCTCCAGGCCCCGCCCGCACCTTCCCGGGGTTCCTTTGGGATTCCGCGGTGTTCCTCCTCGATGGGAGGCCCCAGATCCTCCTGGTGGGCAGGGATTGGCGCCATGCGCTTCCCGCCGCCACCCCGACCGCCTAACCTCGGAGGGGCCTGTTCCGGTAAAGGGGGGTGAGTATCATTCACCTCGCGCCCTGGCGGGCGCTCTCTGGTTCCACCCGCAGACCCCCGAGGTTCCTTCATGCATCGATCTTTGCCCGCTCTCGCCTTCTGCCTGGCCGTCTCCACGCTCGTGGCGGCCCCACCCAAGGCCGACCCGGCCCCCGGCCTCGACCTGGCGGGCATGGATCGCACCGTGGCTCCCGGCGACGACTTCTTCGCCTACGCGAACGGCGCCTGGGTGAAGCGGACGGAGATTCCCGCGGATCGCGGCTCCTACGGCGTCGGGCACGAGGTGGCCGACCGCACGGACCAGCGCACCGCCACCCTGATCAAGGCCGCGGCTGCCGCGAAGGCCCCCGCCGGATCGGATCTGCGCAAGATCGGCGATTGCTACACCAGCTTCATGAACCAGAAGGCCATCGAGGCCAAGGGCCTGACCCCGCTCCAGCCCACCTTCCGAGCCATCGGCGCCATCCAGGATCGCAAGGCCCTGGCCCACTACCTCGGCACCACCCTGCGCGCCGACGTAGACGTGCTGAACGCCACCAACTACTACACGGCCAACCTGTTCGGTCTCTGGGTGGCGCAGGACCTGGACGAACCCACCCGCTACGCGCCCTTCCTCCTCCAGGGCGGCCTGGGGATGCCCGAGCGCAGCTACTACCTGGATCCCTCCGAAGGCATGGCCGCGGTCCGCACCCAGTACAACACCCATGTCGCCGCCATGCTGAAGCTGGCGGGCCTGTCGAACGTCCTGACCCGCGCCGCGGCGGTGGTGGACCTGGAGACCCGCATGGCCAAGGCCCATGCCGGGCGCGAGGAATCCGGCGACGTGCAGAAGGGCGACAATCACTGGACGCGGGCGGACTTCACCAAAAAGGCCCCTGGCCTGGACTGGGAGACCTTCTTCGCCGCAGCGAGTCTGAAGCAGCCCGAGACGTTCGTGGTCTGGCAGCCCGGTGCTGTCTCGGGGCTCTCCGCCCTGACCGCCGAAGTCCCCCTCGACACATGGAAGGACTACCTCACCTTCCACGCCATCCAGCACTGGGCGCGGGTGCTGCCCAAGGCCGTGGCCGACCAATCCTTCGCCTTCTACGGCAAGGTGCTGAGCGGCGCCTCCAAACCGCGCGAACGCTGGGTCTACGGTGTGGCCGTGACCAACCAGGCCCTGGGCGAGGCCGTGGGAAAGACCTACGTGGCGAAGCATTTCCCGCCTTCGGAGAAGGCCCGTGCCGAGAAGATGGTCGCCAATATCAAGGCGGCTTTCCGGATCCGCATCGAGCACCTGGACTGGATGTCCCCCGCCACCAAGGCCAAGGCCCTGGCCAAGCTGGCCACCCTCAAGGTGGGCGTGGGCTACCCGGATCGCTGGCGCGACTACCGCGCCCTGAAGATCGTGGCCGGGGACGCCTTCGGCAACGCCGAGCGAGCTGAGCGCTTCGAGTACCAGCGCAACCTGCGCAAGCTCGGCCAACCCATCGATCGCACGGAATGGGTGATGACGCCCCAGACCGTGAACGCCGTGAACCTGCCCGTGATGAACGCCCTCAACTTCCCGGCGGCCATCCTCCAGCCCCCCTACTTCGATCCGAAGCGGCCCATGGTCATGGACTACGGCGCCATCGGCGCGGTCATCGGCCACGAGATCAGCCACAGCTTCGATGACTCCGGCTCGCTTTTCGACGCCACCGGGAAACTGGAGAACTGGTGGACGCCCGAGGACCTGAAGCATTTCCAGGCCTCCGCCGACCAGCTGGTGCGGCAGTACGACGCCTACGAACCCTTCCCGGGCCTGCACATCAAGGGCAAGCAGACTCTGGGCGAGAACATCGCGGACGTGGCCGGCCTCGCCGCCGCCTACGACGCCTACCGCCTGTCTCTGGGTGGCAAGGAGGCGCCCGTGGTGCAGGGCCTCACGGGCGATCAGCAGTTCTTCCTCAGCTACGCCCAGAGCTGGCGGGCGAAGACCCGCGAGCCACTGCTGCGCCAGCAGATCCTCACGGACGGTCACGCGCCCGCAGCCTTCCGCCCCGCCACGGCGCGCAACCTGGATGCCTGGTACGAGGCTTTCCAGGTGAAGCCCGGCCAGGCTCTGTACCTGGCCCCGGCGGACCGCGTGAAGGTTTGGTAGGAAGGAGGATCTGATGGCACTGCTCGATTCCAGCCGCAGCATCCTCGTGGTCATCGACCTCCAGGGCAAGCTCGTGGGCATGGTCCACCGGCCGGCCCTGGTGCTGGAGGCCACGCGCCGTCTCATGCGGCTGGCGGATCTCTTCTCGGTACCCGTGGTACTCACCGAGCAATATCCCAAGGGCATCGGCCCCACGGAGACGAGCATCCGCGCCACCTATGACGCCCTCGCCACGCCGAAATTCTTCCTGGAGAAGACGGCCTTCGGCTGCTGCGGCGACTCAGGCTTCGAGACTCTCCTCCAGCAGGCCCGGCCGGGCCTGCCACTCGCGAAACGCCAGATCGTGGTGGCGGGCATCGAGGCCCACGTCTGCGTCATGCAGACCGTGCTCGAACTGCTGGCGTCGGGCCACGAGGTACACCTCTGCTGGGATGCCATCAGCGGGCGTGGCGATGATTACCGGAAGCACGCCCTGGAGCGCATGGCCGCCGCCGGTGCCACGCTCACCAACCACGAGTCCGTGGCCTTCGAGTGGGCCCGGGACAAGAATCACCCGCAGTTCAAGGCGCTGTCGGCCCTCATGAAGGAGGGGCAGCCCCAGGGCTGAATGCGGTTCACCGCAGCGGTTGCGGCGGACTGAAGACACCGGGGGCCGTCTGGAGCATCAGGCTCGGCCCCTCGTTCAGGACGAGATCCGTGCGGCCGTCGCCATCGACGTCGCCCACGGCGATGAAGTTGGCATTCAGGGTTCCATCCATGACGGCCGCTACCGTGAAAGCGCCCCGGCGGGCCGCGGACTGTCGGAGGATCGTCACCTTCGAGGGCGTCGACAGCGACTGATACACCAGTGAGATCACCGCCACATCCGGCAGGCCGTCGGCGTCGAGGTCCCCGATGGCCACCTGGCGCGCCCCGTCGGCCACGGGGATGGCCATGGCGGCGAAGGTGCCCGGCTGGGTCTGGAGGAAGACCGTCACGTAGGCGCCGCCCTTCCCACCGTCCGGGGCGTTCCCGGCGTTGGCCGCCACCAGATCCACCCGGCCATCGCCGTCGAGGTCCGCAGCAGCGACGCCATCCACCTTCAGCCCTGCGCTGAGGAACACGGGGGGCGCGAAGCCGCCGCCGGCCTGCTGATAGAGGAGTGCCACACAGTCATAGCCGGCCAGGACCAGATCCGGGCGGCCATCCCCGTCGACGTCGGCCACGGCCAAGTCGCGGAAGCCGTGTCCGGAACCCACCGGCACCGGAACCGGCGGAAGCAGGGCGCCGGGCCGGCCCGGAGCCTGCGCCAGCAGCAGGAGGCGGCTGTTGACGAAGACCCCGTCCGCCACCGCGACATCCGCGAGGCCGTCCCCCGTCAGCTCCGCCACGGCCGCGGCGGCAGCACCCCCGCCGGTCCACACCCAGGCGGCGGGCAGGAAGCGCCCTGGCGTGGCGGGGTCCTGGCGCAGGATCAGCAGCCCGCCGCTGTCTCCGATGACATTCGCTTGAGGAGGGACCGAGGCCTGAATGGACACGATGAGGTCCGGTCGCCCATCCCCGTCCACATCGCCCACGCACAGGTTCCAGGGGTCGTATCCGAGGCCATAGGTCGACGAGGGTGCAAAACCCCCCGCCGCGTCCCGGAGGAAGACCTGCACGCTGCTCCGGTGAGTGCCCCCGTCGATGAGGGTGGCGGGGACGGCCACATCCAGGCGGCCGTCCCCGTTGAGATCCGCCACCACCACCTCGCCCCAGACCCAGAACGGCGGGAGCACCACCCCTCCCCCGCCACCTCCGCCGCAGGCCGAACCAAGCAGCAGGGCCGCTGCCCCCACGGCGAATGAGATTCCCTTTCCAAGGAAACCAGCGAACCACCGCACGATCCACCTCCCCCGGGGAGCTTCCGGTCCGGTCCCGCGGGGTGGCCTTCTGCGGAGAGGGGTGTCTTTGTGGGAGCCAACCCGCCAAGATGGCGGAACCGCCGCCAATGTACGCCTTCAGGAAGCGCCATGCCCCGCATTCAAGGTCAATCCGTCCCCGCGCTGTTCCCCGCCTCTGGTCCCGTCTCCATTCTTCTCTTCGGCGAAGCCCCCGGCCCCCGGGGCGCGGACCAGTCGGGCATTCCCTTCTGGGGTGACGGCGCGGGCATCACGGTCTACCGCGCCCTGGCCGCCACAGGCCGCGCCGAGGTGCCCGAGGCCGCCTGGGAGGATTGGGACGGGGCGCGCTTCAAGGCTCTGGGCCTGGTGCCGCGCCTCATCGGCACGGCCCTCAGCAACGCCTATCCGGCATGTCCCACGAAGGATGGTGAGCACTTCCACGCCCCCTCCAACAAGGATCTGCTGGACCCCGCCAACCTGGCCCGGCTGGCGGCGGAACTGGCCTGGGCCGCGGAAGGCGCCCCCTCTCTGCGCGTCATCGCGTTCGGCAAGCGGGCCGAGTGGGTGCTGGGGCGGCTGCCGGACGCGCCGCCCTTCGAGCTGTACGCCCTGCCCCACCCCAGCGCCCAGGGACTGCTCCAAGGGGCGCCGAACAAAGGCAAGGGGCTGAAGCTGGAGGACCTGAGGGCCGCCTGGCGAACCCGGTTGGAAGCCCTGCTGCGCGACTGAGGCCGGGACAGGAGGACCTGCCCCGCGAGGTCCTCAGCGCGAGAGGTTGATCCGCGTGATCTTGATGTCCACAGGCTCCTTGGCCTTCTTGTGCAGGACGCTGAGTGTCACCACAGTGCCTGGCGCACCGTAGATGCGGCGCAGGGCATCGCCGGGATCGAGGGTGTTCACCCTCACGCCGTCGATGGCCAGAATCTCGTCCTTGGCCTGGAGACCCGCCGCCTGGGCAGCCGGGTTGAAGACGCTTGTAACACCCAGGTGCCCAGCCCACTCGTAGCGGATGAACACGGCGCCCGGTTTGTAGGCCGTGTCGACCTGGGCGCCGATCCCGCCCTGGGGAAGCGGCCCGTACAGGACCACCTCGACGACAGGCTTCTCCAGCACACTGACGCCGGCGCAATCCACGGGATCGAGGAACAGGTTCAAGGTCGTCTTCGCGCTGAACCGGCTGCGGGGGAACTTCAGGCTCAACCGTCCCGCGGCCTCGTCATAGGTCCCAGCCACCTCCACCACTTCGGCGGGCACCGTGCATTTGCCCACGGTCAGCTCGCTGCGGCTGCTGCTGCCCGTCACCTTCGCGCCCTGGAGTTCGAGCTGGAACTCCCGCTGGGGCGGCTTGGGGGTGTCCGTCCAGAAGGTGTTCGCGTCCAGCTCCCCGGAGGACATCATCTCGTTGGCGCACTTCAACACCAGGCGATTGCTTTCGGCGGTGGCGGTGTACCAGCCGCGGCCGCTACCGACCCAAGTGCCCGCGCGGCCTTGGATCCGCGTGGCCTGCTCCATGCGGAACTCGAGCTTGATGAGCTCATCGCTGATGCGCGCGGCGTCCTTGTCGTTGGGCGCCAGGACCAGGTAACGCTTGTAGCTGCCCATGGCCTCCTGCAGGCGGCCCAGCCGGGCCTGCACCTGGCCCAGGTTCATCCAGGCGAAGGCCCATTCGGGGGAGATCTCCGTGGCCATCTGGAATTCGTCCGCGGCCACGGTCAGTTCCGAATCGTTCTTGGCCATCTCGATGGCGGCGGCGCCCCGTACCAGGTGGCGGCGGGCATCCTCGAAGGTGCCCGTGGCCGGTGGTCGCTGGGCTGATGGCTGCGGGGCCTGGGCGATGGGCGCCGAAGACGAAGTCGGCTGGGGTGCCTGGGCCGAGGGAGCCGCCGCCATGTCCGCAGAGCCGGACTTGGTCCGTCTTGGCAGGGTGGATGGCCCGGAAGGTGCCGCGGCGCACCCGGCCAGGATGGCGCAGGCGAGCAGGACGGAGGTGGGAAGGGCGAAAGCGGAAGGGCGCATGGAAACTCCAGAGGAAGTACCGATCAGAGGCGGGGCACGGTGCTGCCCAACCCCTTGGGCTTGGCCTGGGTGGGGATCAGATCCTCGGGGCGCACCCCGAGCCGGGCCGCAAGGGTTTCGCGGGAGGCCTGGAGCTGCCCCACCAGGGTGGTCATCTTCCCCATCAGGGCCTTCTGGCGCTGGGCCAGCAGCAGCTGATCGCCGGCCGCGCCCTTCATGTTCCCCCAGGCGTCCAGTTCCTGGGCCACGTCCAAGCCGGAGCCCACGATGTTCTTCCCCAGCTCCCACTGCATGCTGAGGGGCTTCCAGGCCTTGCTGACCTGCGACAGGTTGGTGGCGATGTAGTCGACGTTCTGGAAAAGGGTCTGCTTGGCCTGGACCCAATCCACGGCCTCCCGCGCGGCGATCGCCCGGTCGGCCCGCTCTGTCACGAAATCCGTGAAATCGTTCACCTGGGACAGGGCCTCCAAGGTTCCGTTCCAGACCTGGGGATTCTGGCGGAGGGTCTTCAGGCCATCCGCGGTCCCCTCGGGGATGATGGTGCCCGTGAGCAGGCTCGCGCCCCGTTCCAGGGAGTTCTGCACGGCACGGTCCACCTGGGCGCCCCAGGCCTCATGCTCCCGCATGAGCTGGCGGCCATCGGAGCCCAGCCGCGCGGCCGCCTCCCTCAGGCGGGCCAGCTCGTCCTCCAGCTCGTAGAAGCGCTGACCCAGCACGTTCAGGTCGCCGTTCTCCGTCATCATCCGCTGGAGACGGGCCTGGGCCTCGGCCCGGCGTGCGAGGATCTCGTCGACCGTCACCGGTTTCGGCGCGAGGGGTTCCTTGAGGCTGCCCGGCGTGAGGGCCCGGGCATCGCTCAGGTCCACGACCGAGGAGTCTCCGCCTGGAGCCCGGGCGCCACCATCCCAGAGGCCTGACTGAGCGGCGGCCTGCCCTTCCAGGCTGCCGCCCCGCTGGGAAAGAAGCTGCTGGTTCAGTTGGGATGAGTAGTCCTGGGCCCAGGCGCGGAGGGCCTGCTGGTCCCGGGCCAGGGCCTCCTGGCGCTGCTGGGCGAACCGCGCCTCGAGTTGCGCCCGCTGCTCATCGTGAAGGGTGGTCCCGGATCCGGGCCGCGGACTTGACTGGAGGGCTTGGGAGAGGATGCCGCCGAAGACTCCCGCCAGCAGGCCTGCGGCGCGCTGATCGGGCGTGAGCCGTGGAGTCTTCGTCGTCGTGCGGCTGGGCACGGGTAGCGTGATCTGTTTTCGGTAGGTGCTGTATCCCTGGAAACGCTGGACCTTCTGCCCCGTCATGGACTCCAGCTGGCCCAGGGCGCTCTGGGCGGATAGAGGATGCCCCACCAGCAGGGCGAATGCGACGGCTGAAATGGCACGCATGATCACCTCGTCGGCAAGTACGCCTCCTGGATGACATTCCGCCGGAAAAGCCATACACGAGGTCCGTCTCAGGAAAGCTGGTTCCACCTTCCCTGGATCGCCACTTCAAATCAAACGACTTCAAGCTCTGGTAGTCCGATGTTTAACATTTCTTAACAATTTTTTTTCCGTATGCCGCGTAAGCTGAGGGCTTCCCCTGCGGAATCTTTCCCAATCTGGAGGTCTCATGTCCCTCTCCCGTCGATTCATCGTGCCCCTGTGCGGGGCTCTGGCCTTCGCGCTGGTGGCAGGAGACGCCCCCAAGCCGACCGCCCCCTCGGCGAAGGCCGCCTCCAAGGGAAAACCCGCGAAGCCCGCGCCGCTGGCCGCTCCCGTCAAGGTGACGACGGTGGAGGGCATCACCGAATACCGTCTGGCCAACGGTCTGCGGGTGCTGATCTTTCCCGACCCCAGCAAGGCCACCATCACCGTGAACACCACCTTCCTGGTGGGCTCCCGCCACGAGAACTACGGCGAGACCGGCATGGCGCACCTGCTGGAGCACCTGGTCTTCAAGCCCAGCAAGAAATACAGCGGCAAGGATGGCCAGCCCAACCCCGTCGAAGTGCTGAACAGCGTCGGCGCGCGCTTCAATGGCAGCACCAACTACGACCGCACGAACTACTTCGTCACCTTCCCCTCCTCCGACGAGAACTTCCGCAAGATCCTCGACCTGGAAGCGGATCGGATGGTGAACGCCAACATCGACCAGAAGGATCTTTGGGACAAGGCGGCGAACAAAGGCGAGATGACGGTGGTCCGCAACGAGTTCGAGATCGGAGAGAACAACCCCTTCCGCGTCACCCTGCAGCGCACCATGGCCGCGGCCTTCAGCTGGCACAACTACGGCAAGTCCACCATCGGTGCCCGCAGCGACATCGAGAACGTCAACATCGAACACCTGCGCGCCTTCTACCGGAATTACTACCAGCCGGACAACGCGGTGCTGCTGGTGGCTGGCAAGGTGGACGAGGCCAAGGCCATATCCATGGTCAACGAGTTCTTTGGCCGCATTCCCAAGCCCGCTCGCGTCATACAGCCCACCTACACCCTGGATCCAGCCCAGGACGGTGAGCGCGAGGTCACGGTGCGGCGCGTGGGCGACGCCCAGGTGGTCATGGCCATGTACAAGATCCCCGCCGGCAGCGATCCGGAATACCCGGCCCTGGAGGTTCTCGGCCAGGTGATGGCCGACACCCCGGGCGGGCGCCTGCACAAGCAGCTGGTGGATACCAAGAAGGCGGCGGGGGTCTTCCCCTGGATCATGGGCGGACGTGAGCCTGGCTTCGCGCTCTTCGGTGCGCAGCTGCCCAAGGACGGCAATCTGGATGAGGCCAAGCAGACCCTGCTCAAGGCCCTGGAACAGAGTGCTGAGACCCCGATCACCCAGGAAGAAGTGGATCGGGCCAAGCAGTCGCTCCTCAAGGACATCGATCTCACCCTCAACCAGAGCGACCGTTTGGGCATCGGCCTCTCCGAGTACATCGCCGAGGGCGACTGGCGGCTCTTCTTCCTGACACGGGACCGCATCAAGAAAGTAACCGCGCTTGATGTCCGCAATGCCACCGCCAAGTATTTCAAGCGCGAGAACCGCACGTTGGGCACCTTCATCCCCACCGCCAAGCCGGACCGTGCCGAGATTCCGGCCGGGGTGGACGTGGCCGCGCTGGTGAAGGACTACAAGGGCCTGGAGAAGGTGGCCCAGGGCGAGGCCTTCGACGCCTCGCCCGCCAGCATCGAGGCCCGCACGCGCAAGGCCGTGTTCCCGGTGGGCCTCAAGGCGGCCTTCCTGCCCAAGAAGACACGAGGCGAACAGGTCAGTGCCACCCTCACCCTGCGCCTGGGCACCGAGGCCACCCTGATGGACAAGGACCTCGCCGGGGAGATCACCGGCCAGCTGCTCATGCGGGGAACCGCCAAGCACACCCGCCAGCAGATCGCCGATGAATTTGACCGCCTCAAGGCCCAGGTGAACATCGGGGGCAACGCTGAAAGCGTCAGCGCCCGCATCACCACCACGCGCCCCAACCTGGCTGCGGTCCTGGATCTGGTCGCCGAGATCCTGAAGGAGCCCACCTTCCCCAAGGAAGAATTCGAGCGCCTAGTGAGCGAGACCATCACCCAGGTGGAGAGCCAGAAGAGCGAGCCCAGCGCGGTGGCCCAGATTGCCTACCGCCAGCACATGGATCCCTACCCCAAGGGCCACGTGCGTCACGTGAGCAGCCTGGACGAGGCCATCGCAGCCTACAAGAGCGCCAAACTGGAGGATGTACTGGCCTTCCACAAGGCCTTCTACGGGGCCTCTGCGGCGCAGCTGGCGGTGGTGGGTGATTTCGACGACAAGGGCGTGGAGGCCCAGGCCAAGACCCTCTTTGGTGACTGGAAATCCGCTCAGGCCTACCAGCGCATCCCCAAGCGCCTCAAGGAAGCGCTGCCCTTCGACCAGAAACTGGAGACGCCCGACAAGGCCAACGCCTTCTTCCTCGCGGGGCTGGACAAGCCCATGAAGGATTCGGATCCCGACTACCCGGCCCTGATCATGGGCAACTGGATGCTGGGCGGCGGAGCCCTGAAGAGCCGTCTGGCCGACCGCATCCGCCAGAAGGAAGGTCTCTCCTACGGGGTCGGTAGCCAGTTCAATGCGGACCCCCTGGACCCCTCTGCCAGCTGGATTGCTTATGCCATGTACAACCCGGCCAATCTCGAAAAACTGGAAAAGGCCTTCCGCGAAGAACTCGACAAGGCCCTGAAGGATGGTTTCACCGCCGAGGAACTCGGCGCCGCGAAGACCAGCTGGCTCCAGGGCCAGGAAACCAGCCGTACCCAGGATGGAGCCCTGGCGGGTCGCCTTGCCTCCAACCTGTTCCTGGGACGGGATCTGGCCTGGCAGGCCGATCTCGAAAGCAAGGTGAAGGCCCTGACCAACGAACAGATCGTGACCGCCCTCCGGAGGTTCATGGATCCCACCAGGCTCAACATCGTCAAGGCCGGTGATTTCGCGAAGGCAGAGAAGAAGTAAGCTTTTCTTCGCCGGCAAAACGGGGGAGCGGCGAGCCGCTCCCCCATTTTGCTAGGTGGGGAAAGCGTTTCGTGGTCTGCTGGATGTCCGCTCGGCGTTGATCAGTGACGCGGGGCGATGATGGAGGGCGTCGCCATGGCACGCATCGAACGGGAATGGCAGGCGGAGCACGAGAGCTCGGCGCTGGCCTCGGAACTGCACAAGGTGATGGTCATCAGCCACCGCCAGGCCAAGGGCTTCATCGACGGCCGCTGTGTAACAGTGAATGGCGAGATCGCCGAGAAGCACGGGCTGCGCCTGAAGGCCGGCGACACCGTGAAGGTGGTCTTCGACCCTGAGCGTACCTATGAGGTGATGCCGCCCGCCAAGAAGCTACAGGCCGGACCCTTCGAGATCCTGTGGGAAGACAACCATCTCCTCTTTGTCTTCAAACCGGCGGGCCTGCTGACGGTGCCCGCAGAACAGGGCGGCGAACCCAGCCTGGCCGAGGCCATCACCGAGTCCTACCGCCGCCGTGGCTTCAAGCGCTTCAACCTCTACATCGTCCATCGCCTCGACCGCTTCACCAGCGGCGTGCTGGTCTTCGCCAAGACGCCCGAGGCCCTGCACGGCCTCAAGAAGCACTTCGAGTTGCACCGTCTCCAGCGCGTCTACTTCGCCGTGCTCGTGGGCGAACTGCCCGAGAACAGCGGCACCCTGGCGGGGCACCTCATCGAGCACGCCAAGTCCCTGAAGATGTCCGTGGCCACGCCCCGCAAGGGCCCCGGTGGCGGCAAGCGCATGCCCGCGGGCGCCAAGGAGGCTGTAACCCACTATCGCGTGATCGAGCGTCTGCCTGGCCATACCGTGGTGGAGGTGCGCTTGGAGACCGGCCGCCGCAACCAGATCCGTGTGCAGTTCGCGGACCGCGGCTTCCCCCTTCTGGGCGACCAGGTCTACGGCACTGAAAGCCCCCTGCTGGACCGCCAGGCCCTCCACGCGGAACTGCTGGGTTTCAAACACCCCGTCACCGAGGAGCAAGTCACCGTGACAGCCCCCATGCCCGCGGACATGGAGGCGGCCATGAAAGCCCTGCGCAACCAGGCCCGCCTGTACCGCGCCGCCACCGGCGTGAAGGGCGAGGAGGGGATCTACCAGCCCACGGAAACCCGCGACCACAAGCTCAAGCGCGTGGCCCGCGCCAAGCGCTTCGACACCCGCGAGGATGCCCCGGCGCGCACGCCCCGCCCCCGCCCGGTGGATGGCGACGAACGCCCCCGCAGGACCTTCACGCCCGGCGACCGGCCCGCCCGCCCGCGGCGCGACGACGGCGAGGCTCGGCCTTCCCGCCCTTCCGGCCCCACGAATCGCCCGACCCGCCCCCGGCCCGATGGTGAGGAACGACCCCGCCGCGCCTTCGGTTCCGCCGAACGCCCAGCCCGTCCTCGGCGCGAGGATGGCGAGGCGCGCCCCCGCAAACCCTTCACTCCCGGCGACCGCCCGGCTCGGCCCCGCCCGGACAGCGATGAGCGCCCCCGCCGCGCCTTCGGTTCCACCGAGCGGCCCGCCCGCCCGCGGCGCGAGGATGGCGAGGCACGGCCCCGCAAGCCCTTCACTCCCGGTGATCGCCCTGCTCGGCCCCGCCCCGAGGGCGATGAGCGCCCGCATCGCACCTTCGGTTCCACCGAGCGGCCCGCCCGCCCGCGACGCGAGGATGGCGAGGCGCGGCCCCGCAAACCCTTCACCCCCGGCGACCGCCCGGCCCGGCCCCGCCCGGACAGCGACGAGCGCCCTCGCCGCGCCTCCGGACCTGCAGACCGCCCGGCCAGGCCACGACGGGAGGAGGGTGCCCCCCGGCCCCCCCGCACTTACAGTGCCGCCGGCCACCCGACGGGTCCGCGCCGCGAAGGCCCCGGCGAACGTCCCGCCCGCAAACCCGCCCCCCGCACCGGCAAGCCCAAACCTCGGAAGCCCTGAGCCCGGTCGATTTCGCTCTAAATATGCTCCAGATACATCCGATCCAGGGCCTCGGCCAGCGCCAGATCCCGCTCCGTTACACCGCGGCTCACGTGGGTGGTGAGGACGGCCACGACCCAGCGGTACCCGAGGGTCAGGTCGGGGTGGTGATTCACCTTCTCTGCGTGCTCGGCGGCGGCCATCACGAAGCCGAGGCCACGCTGGTAGGCGGAAAAAACGTAGCGGCGGCGCAGGGTGAGGCCATGGGCATCCCCCTGCGCGACCCATTCGGGGTGCGCCTTGAGAAAGGCCTCCATGGCGTCCGGGCTCACCAGATCCTTGGACATGCTTCCCCCCATGAGGCATCCTAATCCGTTGTCTTGGAACCGCGCCATGCCCTTCAACCAGCCACCCCTGCTCGGCCGCATCGCCTTCATCACCGGGTCCTCCCGGGGCATCGGGCGGGCCATCGCCGTGGAGTTCGCCCGCTGGGGAGCGGACGTGGTGGTGCATGCCCAGAAGAACCAGGACCTGGCCGATGCCGTGGCCGCCGAGATCCGGAGCCTGGGCCGCCGCGCCATGGTGGTGCTGGCGGACGTGCGGGTGAAGGCCGAGCTGGAGGCCGCCGCGGACCGAGTGAAGGCCGAACTGGGACCCGTGGACATTCTCGTGAACAACGCCGGTACCCGGCAGGACGGCCCCTTCATCCTCATGGGCGACGAGAAGTGGGAGGAGGTCATGAATGTGAACCTCCGCGGCACTGTCTACGCCACCAAGGCCTTCGTACGGGGCATGATGGCCCGCAAGTGGGGCCGCATCGTCAACATCGTGAGCCCCACCGGCATCATCGGGAAAGCCGGCCAGACCAACTACGGCGCCAGCAAGGGTGCGGTGATCGCCCTCACCCGCAGCCTGGCCCGGGAGATGGCCCCCTTCGGCGTGCTGGTGAACGCCGTGAATCCCGGCCTCATCCACACGGAACTCACCCAGGACGTGCCGGAGGAGGCGCGCCGCCAGATGCTCGCGCCCACCATCCTCAAGCGCGAGGGCGAACCGGAGGAGGTGGCCGGCGTGGTGGCCTTCCTCTGCTCCGACTGGGCCAGCTACATGAGTGGCCAGATTATCAATGTGGACGGTGGGCTGTGCCCCTGAGACCCAGGCGAATCAGCCCTGCTGGTTCGCCGCTTGGAGGGTGTTGGTCAGCAGCCCCGCGATGGTGAGGGGGCCGACGCCGCCGGGCACGGGGGTCACGGCCGAGGCCACCTGCATGGCCTCACCGAAGCGCACGTCGCCGCAAAGCACGGCGCCCTTGGTTTGAAATGTTTCCAGCTTTTTCGGTTCACACGCGAAGATCCGGGCCGCCAAGTCCGGATCTTCGACCCGGTTGATGCCCACGTCCACCACCACGGCCCCAGGCTTGATCCAGGAGCCCTCCACCAGGCCGGGCCGGCCCACGGCGGCCACCAGCAGGTCCGCCTCGCGGCAGACGGCGGGCAGGTCCTGCGTGCGGCTGTGGGCGATCGTCACGGTGGCATGCTGTTCCAGCAGCATGAGGGCCATGGGCTTGCCCACGATCTCGCTGCGGCCCAGCACCACGGCCCGCAGGCCCTTGAGCGCCACGCCGTGGTGGGCCAGGAGTGACATGCAGGCGCTTGGGGTGCAGGGGCGCAGGCCCGGCAGACCCTCCAGCAGCAGGCCCTGGTTCATGGGGTGGAAGCCGTCCACATCCTTGGCGGGGCTGATGCGGTGCAGGGCCTCCTTGGAATCCAGGCCCTTGGGCAGGGGTAGTTGGACCAGGATGCCGTCCACACCGGGATCGGCGTTCAGGCGATCGATGAGGGCATCCAGGTCCGCCTGGGGCGTGTCGGCCGCCAGCCGGTGCTCGATGGAGGTGATGCCCACCTTGGCGCAGGCGGCAGACTTGTTCCGGACGTAGACGTGGCTGGAGGGATCATCGCCCACCAGCACCACCGCCAGGGCCGGGGCCCGCAGCCCCCTGACGGCTCGGGCCGCTACCCCCTGCCGCACCACCTCCAGCATGCGATCCGCGTGCGCCTTCCCGTCCAGGATCGTGGCCATGGGTTCCTCCAACCTCCATTGAATCCCATGGATGCTGTGGCCCTCATCAAGAATTAAGCAGAGACGCGGCTTGGCCGGGGCTCGGCGCGGGGGTCCGGGGGGAGGCTCCATGTCCACGAGCCAAAGGCGAGTGGGAGCAACGCTAAGCGTTGCGTCACATGGAGTCGCGCAGCGGGCCCTTAGATCCCGGCCACGCCTGCGTGGCCGGGAGAACCCCCGGAGGGTATTAACCTTCCTTGAGAATCCCGGCAAAGGGGGCTAGACTTGGAATTCAATTCGGCCATGGCAACCCTCATCGGGTGCCAAGACTGGGTGGGTTCGGCCCACCTTTTTTGTTGTTAACTCGGAGCCTCCTTGGATCTGAAGAAAGCGCAGCCCCCCCTTGAGCGCCAGCTGGCCCTGCTGGGCTACGAGCTGGTGCACCTGGAGATCGTCCGCGAGGGCCGGGACGAGATGCTGCGCCTCTACATCGACCACCTGGATGCCGAGACCAGCGGCCGCAAAATCACCCTGGACGACTGCACCGCCGCCAACGAGGGCCTGCTGCTCTGGATGGACGTGGAATTCCCCGACCTGCGGGAGAAGCTTGGCGTCGAGGTCAGCAGCCCCGGCATGGAACGCCCGCTGGTCAAGGCCGACCATTTCCGCCGCTTCGCGGGCCGGCTCTGCCGCGTGCAGACCGCCGCCCCCATCAATGGCCAGAAGCGCTTCAAGGGCTGGATCGGCCCCGTGGCGGACGGCAACGTCACTCTGGAAGAGGACGGCGTCCTCAAGACCATCCCCATCGAAGCCATCCAGAAGGCGCGGCTGGCGCCCTTCGACGAGGACAAGACCCCGCGGCCGAAGCACCTGACCGCCCGATTCACCGAAGCACCTGATGCCGATGGCGTAGAGACAAGCGTCGTCGAGGACGAGGAGGCCTGAGATGGCAAATGTGGCAACGACCTTTTTTGACAGCGTGAAGATGATCGCCGCCGAGAAGGGCATCCCCGAAGAGGATGTCTTTGCGGCCGTCGAGGAAGCCCTGGCCAAAGCCGCGGACAAGTATTTCAACGCCCAGGATTTCTACGGCAACTTCCAGGCCCAGATGGACCGGGAGACCGGCGAGTTCCATGTCTACGCCCTGAAGCAGGTGGTGGCCGAAGTCGAAGAAGAGGATCTCGAAATCAGCTTGGCCGAGGCTCAGACGCTGAACCCGGACGCAGCCGAGGGCGACACCCTCTGGCTGCCCCAGGACACCAGCCAGCTCGGGCGCATCGCCGCCCAGGCCGCCAAGCAGGTGCTGGTCCAGAAGGTCCGCGAGGCCGAACGCGAGCGCATCTTCACCGAGTTCGCTGACCGCATCGGCGAGGTGGTGGTGGCCGAGGTGAAGCGTTTCGAGAAGAGCGCCATCGTCCTCGAGATCGACCGCGTGGAGGCCATGCTGCGCCGCAACGAGGCGCTGCGCGGCGATCGGTTCGACAAGGGCCAGCGCATCAAGGTCGTCATCGTGAGCGTGGACCGCAGCGCCAAGGATCCCCAGGTGCAGGTGAGCCGCACCGATCCGCGGCTGCTCATCAAGCTCTTCGAAAATGAAGTGCCCGAGATCCACGACGGCACCGTGGTCATCCGCAACTGCGTCCGCGAGGCGGGCGACCGCGCCAAGGTGGCCGTCCACAGCCTCGATCCGGACGTGGACCCCGTGGGCGCCTGCGTGGGCCTCAAGGGCAGCCGCGTGCAGGCCATCATCCGCGAGCTGAAGAACGAGAAGATTGATATCGTCCGCTACTCCGACGACGCGGCCCAGTTCATCGCCAACGCCCTCAACCCCGCCAAGGCCATCCGCGTGAACCTGGGCGATCCCGAGAGCCGCCGGGTCGAGGTGATCGTGGACGACGAGCAGCTCAGCGTCGCCATCGGCAAGCGCGGCCAGAACGTGCGCCTGGCCGCCAAGCTCACGGGCTGGAACATCGACGTCCGGAGCGAAGCCGACAAGCGCCGTGAGGCCGAGGTCGCCATGGGTCTGGCCCTGCCTGCTGCCAGCGCCGAGGCGGAATCCACCGAGGCCGCCACCCCCGCTTCCACCCTGCTGGATGAGATCCAGGTCGAGGGGCTGGACGCGACCCTCGCGGACCGGCTTGCCGCCGCGGGTTTCCCCAATGCCAAATCCCTTTACACTGTGACAGCCGAGCAGCTCATGCAGGTGGATGGCATGGATCAGGATCTGGCCTTCCGTCTCATCGATGCCGTGCAGGCTCATTTCGGGGAGTAGGCTGTAGTCCTGCAGCCCTTCCCGTTTCCCACCCCCAGGCCGAGGTAATCCGCTTACATGCTGCGTATCAACCAACTCGCCAAAGAGCTCGGAGTCGCCAATCAGGAGGTCATTGAGGCCTGCGAGAAGCGTCTGGGCCTCCAAGGGAAGAGCCACAGCTCCAACCTCACCGATGACCAGGCGGATCAGTTGCGCCGGGCCTTCCACGGCAAGCACAAGGGGGAGAGCGATGCCCCCCCCCTCGCGCTGCACAAGCCTTCCGCCGCCGTACGGGTGGTGAAGGCTCCCAACATGCCGGCCCCACCGCCGGCCAAGGCCGAGGTCCAGCCCGAGGCGCCCAAGCCGGCGCCAGCGGTGCTGGTGAAAAAGGCCGAGCCCCAGCCGGAATCCGAAGCATCGACACCGACAGCTCCGCCCCACCCGGTGAAGGCGGCTGAACCCGCCCCGACCGTGGAGTCCGAGCCTGCTGCTTCCGCACCAGTCCAGGCCGCGGAACATGCAATTCCGGCCGCCCCTGCGCCGGCCGAACCCGCGCAGGAGACCTTCTCCCGCCTGAAGGTATCGGCGGAAACCGCCCCCGCCCCCCGGGAGGAGAAGCCCGCCCGGTACATCCAGCTGCCCCCGGCCCGGCCCACGGGCGGCCAGGCTCCGCAACGTCCGGCCCAGACCGCCGGCTCCGGCCAGACCGCAGGATCCGGCCCCCGCCCCGAAGCGGGCGCCAGACCCATCGTGCAACGTCCCGGCCAGGCCCCCGCGCCCGGCAACGTCCAGCGCTCCGGCATGCCCCAGAAAGAGAAGGCCGTGCTCCAGATGGCCACCAACACCGGCCGCGGCGAAGTGCGTCACGAGGTCCCCGCCCCCACGACTCCCAGCCGACGCCCCTACATCCCGCCCGCCATCACCCAGCTGCGGCCAGACCAGGGCTTCAGCCGTATCAAGACCTCGGACGCCCCGGCCCCCGTGCAGCGGTCCCAGGAACCTGCCCGCTACATCCAGTTGCCTCAGGCCCGTCCTGCGCCCGGCAGTCGCCCCAGCGGCCCTGGCAGCCGTCCCAGCGGCCCTGGCGGACGTCCTGGCGGCCCCGGCATGGGTTCCCGTCCCGGCGGCCCCGGCCGTCCCGGCATGGGTTCCCGCCCCGGCGGTCCTGGCGGTCGTCCCGGCGGTCCCGGCCGTGGCCCTTCCATTCCCGCCACGGGCCCCATCGATCCCAATAGCCAGAAGGGCCCCGGTCGCGGCGCCCATGTGGGTGGCAAGAAGAAGAAGGGCGGCTACGTCCGGAGCAAGGAAGAGGAACTCGACCTCAAGCTCCGCCAGCCCCGCTCCCGCGCCCAGCAGGTGGCCAGCGAATACATCGAGGAAGAGATCGGCATCGTCATGCTCTCCGAGGGCGTGACGGTCAAGGAGCTCGCCGAGAAGTGCAACCGCCCCGCCAAGGATGTCGTGGCCAAGCTGCTCCACCGGGGCATCTTCGCCACCATCAACCAGCCCCTCGACACCGAGATGGCCAAGGACATCGCCCGCGAGTTCGGCTTCCTGGCCGACATCGTCACCTTCGAAGAGGATGTGCAGATCGCCTCGGATGAATCCGGCGAGGTGGTGGGCGAGAAGCTGCCCCGTCCCCCCGTCGTCACCATCATGGGCCATGTGGACCACGGCAAGACCTCGCTGCTCGACGCCATCCGCAAGACCAAAGTCGCCGCAGGCGAGGCGGGTGGCATCACGCAGCATGTGGGCGCCTACCACGTGAACGTGAAGGACCCGAACACCGGCGAGATGCGCAAAGTGGTCTTCCTCGACACGCCGGGTCACGAAGCCTTCACCAAGATGCGCGCCCGGGGCGCCAAGGTGACGGACATCGCCGTCCTGGTGGTGGCCGCCGATGACGGTGTCATGCCCCAGACCGTGGAATCCATCAACCACGCCAAGGCCGCGGACGTGCCCCTGGTCGTCGCCATCAACAAGATCGACAAGCCCGGCGCCAATCCGGACAAGGTCCAGCAGGGCCTGCTCCAGCACAGCGTCCAGACCGAGGCCTACGGCGGCGATGTGCCTGTCGTCCTCGTCAGCGCCAAGACCAAGCAGGGCCTCGACGAGCTACTGGAGACGCTGCTGCTCGTGGCGGATCTCAAGGAGCTCAAGGCCGTCTACGACTGCCCCGCCGCCGGGTCCATCATCGAAGGCCGCCTCGACCGCGGCCGTGGTCCCGTGGCCACGGTGCTCGTACAGCGCGGCACCCTGCGGGCCGGCGACATCTTCGTGGCGGGTGCCACCATGGGCCGCGTCCGCGCCATGTTCGACTACCTGGGCCAGCGTGTGACAGAAGTCGGCCCCTCCAGCGCCGTGCAGATCCTCGGCTTCGAGGAAGTGCCCAGCGCCGGCGACAACTTCCAGGTGGTGGAGGACGAGCCCAAGGCCCGCACCATCGTGTCCTTCCGCCAGGAGAAGGCCAAGCAGGCTGCGCAGCAGAAGCAGCGCGCCACGCTGGAGACCCTGTTCAGCACCCTCAAGGATGGCCAGGTCAAGGAGCTCGCGCTCATCATCAAGGCCGATACCCAGGGTTCCGTGGAATCCCTGGTGGGCCAGCTGGAGCGGCTCAGCACCGACAAGGTCCGGGTGCGCATCATCCACAGCGCCGCCGGCACCGTCACCGAGAACGACGTGCTGCTCGCCGAAGCCTCCAAGGCCACCATCATCGGCTTCCACACCAAGGCCGAGAAGAAGACCGAGGAACTCGCCCGCGAAGAGGGCGTGGATCTGCGCTTCCACGATGTCATCTACAAGATCACGGAAGAGATCGAACAGGCCATGGTCGGCATGCTCGACGCCACCGAGAAGGAGACCATCCACGGTCAGGCCGAGGTGCGCCAGCTCTTCAAGATCGGCAAGACCGTCATCGCCGGTTCCTTCGTAACAGAAGGCAAGGTGCAGAAGTCGAACAAGGTCCGCGTGAAGCGCGGCGAGGAGGTTCTCTTTGAGGGCGGCCTCAAGAATCTCAAGCGCTTCAAGGAGGATGTTACAGAGGTGAAGAATGGCCTCGATTGCGGCATCTCCCTCGACGGCTACGACGGACTGAAGGAAGGGGACATCCTCGAGTTCTTCAGCAAGGAGAAGGTCATTGCGACGTCCCTGAGTTGATCCATGCATCCGCGCTCCGCGCGGATGTCGAAAGGGCCCGCGTTGCGGGCCCTTTTTTATTGAATTCCATAATTGACTCAATGGTATTTAAATGTTGATTACATTGAAGTAATCGATTTTGTGTGATCCACGTCACGACATTATGATCCCAGACTGGGCCATCGTTCCCGATGGGGTTCCCATGGCCGCTCCCAGTTTTGCCCTCACCGCTCCCTCGAATCAGAAACCTGCCAGCAATCCCCTGGGTCTGGTGGGCATCGACCACTTCCAGCTGACCGGTTCCATCGCCCGCCTCGAGCCCCTTTACCGCCGCCTGGGCTTCGCCCGGGTCGCCAGCGGCAGCCACGCCTGGGGGCGCCTGGTCCACCTGCGCCAGCAGCGCATGGACATCCTCATTTTCGAGGCGGATACCTCGCACCTCGCCGGCCGCTACTTCCGGGCCCATGGCGAGGGCGTCTGCGCCCTCAACTTCGAAGTCGAGAACCTGGATACCGCCATCGCCCAGGCCCGGGCCCAGGGCGCTCGCGTGATGCTGGAGCCCGAGACCCACGCCCTTGGCGCAGGCTCGGTCCGCTTCGCGGCCATCCAGGGCGTGGGTGACATCTGGAACTTCCTGGTGGAGCGGAAGGGCCAGCCAGCGGCCTTCTGGCCCGGCCTCGCCCCCGACCCCGCCCCGGCCCTCTGCGACCCTGGCCTGGTACGCGTCGACCACCTCACCAACAACGTGGGGCCCACCGAGATGGACGCCCTGGTGGACTTCTACGAGCGCGTCTATGGCTTCGTCGTCACCCGGGAGTTCCACATCCGCGGCGCCCTGGGCACCGGCCTCGACTCCAAGGTGGTCCAGAGCGCCGACAACCGCGTGATCATCCCCATCAACCAGCCCATGGACGAGAAGAGCCAAGTGCAGGAGTACATCACCCGGCACAAGGGTCAGGGCGTGCAGCACATCGCCTTGTCCACCAACGACATCTTCCACACCCTGCGCACTTTGCAGGCCCAGGGCTTCACGTTCCTCCGAGTGCCCGACACCTACTACGAGCTGCTGCCTGGCCGCATCGCGAAGAGCGGCTACACCGTGCGGGAGAGCCTCGACGAAGCGAAGGCCCTGGGCATCCAGATCGATGGCGACGAAAGCGGCTACCTCCTCCAGATCTTCACCGAGGACCAGATCGGGCCGCTGTTCTTCGAGATCATCCAGCGGCGGGGGAACATGGGCTTCGGCGAGGGCAACTTCCAGGCGCTGTACGACTCCATTGAGCTGGATCAGAAGAAAAGGGGCGTTCTGTAACGCCGCCCCAGGCTGTGTACGACTCTATTGAGCTGGATCAGAAAAAGAGGTCGTTCTGTAATCCTCCCATCCTGATTCGCTCCTCGCCGGGTCCCGGCGGTCGCGACCATCGAGCCGGATCAGGAAAAAAGAGGCGTCCTCTAACGCCGCCGCCTTTGTCTGGCGCCTTTTGCGCCCTGACCGGGCATCCTAGGGCCCACCCCCTTCGCCAGGAGTCCTCCCATGGACGCGCAGGACGAACCTCTTCTTCCGAGGCCGGAACCGGACCCTACCCTTCCGCTGGAAAAGGTCGACCCTGACCAGACAGCGCATCTGACACCACCCAGGGCAGGTACGCCAAACCCGACGCGAATGCCCGCCTTCATCGGGCCCTACCGGATCCTCGGGGTTCTCGGAACCGGCGGCATGGGCGTGGTCTACGAAGCCGAGCAGCAAAGCCCGCACCGCCGGGTGGCGCTCAAGGTGATGCGCCACGCCCACCTCGTCACCGACGTCCAGGCCCACCAGTTCAAGCGGGAGGTGGAGACCCTCGGCCGCCTGAAACATCCGAACGTTGCCACCATCTATGAATCGGGACAGACGGACGACGGGCTGGACTTCTATGCCATGGAAATGGTCCAGGGCGCCACCCTCGACGCCTGGCTCGCCGGGCGCCCCCCCAAGCTGACCCCGAAAGAAGCCAAACTCCGGCTGCGGATGTTCAAGGTCATCTGCGAGGCCGTCCACTACGCCCATCTGCGCGGCGTCATCCATCGGGACCTGAAGCCCGCCAACATCATGGTGCTGAAGGTCGCAGAACCCGCTGAAAGCCTGTCTGGCCAAGCAGATCCGGCCATCAAGATCCTGGATTTCGGCCTCGCCCGGCTCATCGATCCCGACGGCCAGGCCCCCTCCCTCCAGACCGAGATGGGGGTCATCATGGGCACCCTGCAGTACATGAGTCCCGAGCAGGCCCGTGGGGACACGGCTGCCATCGATCTGCGGACGGACATCTACGCCCTGGGCATGATCCTCTACGAAATGCTGGCGGGAGTGCGCCCCTACGAACTCGGGAAGGCGGCCCTGAGCGAAGCTGTGCGCGTGATCTGCGAGGACCCGCCCCAGCGGTTCGCAGTGTCCCTCAGCGGCTCCCGGGGCGCGGACGCGGATCTGGCAACCATCGTGGGCAAGAGCATGGAGAAGGAGCCGGACCGTCGCTATCCCAGCGCCGGCGCCCTCTCCGAGGACGTGGACCGCTACCTCACCTCCCAGCCCATCGTCGCCCGGCCCCAGAGCCGCATCTACCGCGGCCGCATGTTCGTCCGGAGGCATCGGTTCGGGGTGGGGGCGGCGACAGCCATCGCCATGCTCCTGGTGGGGTTCTCGGCCGCCATGGCCATCCAGGCCCGCCGCATCGCCCGGGAGGCGGAAGTCTCCCGCCGGGTGTCCGGGTTCATGACCCAGATGTTCGCCGTCTCGGATCCCAGCGAAGCCCGCGGCAATACCGTCACGGCCCGGGAGATCCTCGACAAGGCTTCGGGAGAGATCCGCACGGGTCTTGACCAGGATCCCGAAATCCAGGCCCGGCTCATGCGCGCCATGGGATCCGTCTACCTCAGCCTGGGCCTCTATGGCAAGGCCGCGAGCCTGCTGGAACCCAGCGCCCAGATCCTGCGGCGCATCTCCGGCCTGAAGCACCCGGAAACTCTGGAGGCCATCTCCAACCTGGCCACGGTGTACGTGTACCAGGGCCGTCTCCGGGAGGCCGACGCCCTGTTCCAGGAGACCCTTCCGGCCATGCGGCGGGCCCTGGGGCCGGAGCACCCGGACACCCTCCGGCTCATGAAGAACCTCGCGGGCTGCGAGGTCGATGAGGGCCGTCTCCAGGAGGCCGAGGCCCTGAGTCTCCAGGCGGTCGAGGCCCTCCGCCGCGTGCTGGGTCCCGACCACCTCGACACGCTCAAGGGCCGGCTCACCCTGGCCAACGTCTACCATCTTCAGGGGCGGTACGACGAAGCCCGGCAGATCCTCGAAGACGTGCTGGCCATCGAGCGGCGGATCTTCGGGCCCGATCATCCCGTCACCTTGGACGCCATGAACAATTTGGCGGTCGTACTGGTGGGCCTGAAACGCTACCCGGAGGCGGAAGCCCTGAACACCGAAGCCCTCGGCATCAAGAAGCGGGTCCTGGGGCCCGAGCACCCGGAGACCATGACCTCCCTGAACAACCTCGCCATCATTGCCTACTACCAAGGCCGCTACGCCGAGTCGGAGTCCCTGAACCGGGAGGTCCTCCGGGTCGCGCGGAAGACGATGGGCCCCGTACATCCCGACGTGGGCAACACCCTGTACAGCCTGGCCTGCCTGAGGGTGAAAGCCCACGACCGGAACGGAGCCCTCCGCCTCCTGCAGGAGGCCGTGGAGGCCACCCTGCCCGTCGCCGGGGCCCGGGGCATGGCCACGGACACGGATTTGGAGCCCCTGCACAGCGATCCCCGCTTCAAGGCCCTGCTGGCCACCGTCGAGCGCACCTACGGGCGCAGCGAGAAGCCGTGATCACAGGGTCGGAGAGACACCCACCTCCAGCCTCCGGTCTCCAGACTGAGGTAAGGTACTTCCATGCGCTTTTTCCCTTCCCGCCAGCGCGGGTTCACCCTGCTGGAGCTGCTCACCGTCATGACCATCCTGGCCCTGCTGGCCACGGTGGGGCTGGCGGGCTACCGGCACAAGACGCTGGTGGCACGGGAGGCGGTCCTCAAGGAAAACCTCTTCCAGATCAACCATTCCCTGGAGCAGTACCGGGCCGACCGGGGCAAGTACCCCTCCAGCCTCGGTCCCTTGCGGGAGCTGGGCTACCTCCGGGACATCCCCTGGGACCCCATCACCCAGTCCCGGGACACCTGGCAACTGGAGCTGGAGCCCCCGGATCCCGACAATCCGGATGCGGAGCTCGGCGTCTACCGGGTTCGGAGCGGCTCCACCGACAAGGGCGAGAATGGCATCCCCTACAACGAGTGGTAGGTGGTTCTCAGTCCTCGGTCCTCAGTTTTCAGTCTTCTTTACTTTAGGAATGCATGAACCCCAGCACCCTTCGCCGCCTTGACCGCGCCTCTTCCGCCCTCCTGCTGTTATGGGCCGGAGCGGCCTTGGGGTTCGGCGTGTTCGCCGCGCCGGTCTTCTTCCAGGAGCTGCCGAGCCGTGATGTGGCGGGCCGCATCGCCGGGCTGATCCTCAGCCGCCTGGACTGGGCGGCCTGGGCGGCCTTCGGGCTGGCTGGCCTCAGCTGGGGCGCCCGGTGGATGGCCGAGGTGAAGGAGGAGATCCTCGGTCCCATGCGCCTCTGGAGCGGCGCCTGGCTGGTGGCCATGCTCATGTGCCTGGCCAGCGAGTTCGTCGTCACGCCCAAGGTCCGGGCCATCCGCGCCAGGATCGACGCGCCCATCGAGACTCTGGCACCGGACCACGCGGACCGCGTGGCCTACAACAAGGCCCACGGCGTCAGCCGCAACCTCTTCTTCCTGCGCATCCTGCTGGCCCTGGGCCTGGCGGCCACGGTGTCGATGCTGCCAGGAAGGGATCAGGAATAGGCAGCCTTAGAGCTTGTCCGTCAATTATCCGCGCCCGCGCTGGGAGCGCCGGGCGAGCATGGCAAGGAAGGCGCCGAAGGCCGTAGTGGTGGCTACGGACAAGGCGCCTGACACAGCCAGGCGACGCCCGCCGCCCCCAGCCCGAAGGGACGGGCCCAACCGCGCGTCCAGCGGCGTCAGCGGCCTTGCACGATGCCACCACATCGCGCTGCGGCCCCCTCCTTGCTGGATCACGCGGCTGGGCTCCGTCGCGGGCATGGCTAATTGACGGACAAGCTCTTAGAGCTTGTCTGGGGGTCAGGCCGCGGATCCGGCAGCTCCCAGGCCTCCAGCTCCCGGGGTTTGGGCGGGCCGGGGATCAGCTCCCGCAGCCAGGCGCGGATCTCGGGGATGCCGGTGCCATGCAGGGCGCAGGCCTGGACGGCGCCCGGGTGGCGCTTCTTCAGATCCAGCTTCTGGGGCCGGTGCAGGCGGTCCACCTGGTTCAGTACCAGCAGGCGGGGCTGGGCGTCGTCGTCTTCAGGGGCGCAGCCGATCTCCCGCAGGGTGGCGCCCACCACCCGCAGATGATCCTCCAGATCCGGATGGGCGGCATCGGCCACCACCAGCAGGGCGTCCGCCGTACGCACTTCCCCCAAGGTGCTGCGGAAGGCAGCCACCAGTTGGTGGGGCAGCTTGCGGATGAAGCCCACGGTGTCGGCCACCAGGCAGTGCTTGGGCGCGCCACTGCCCTCGCCGGTCTCGGCATCGAAGTCCTGACCCAGCCAGGCCTTGCGGGTGGTGGTGTCCAGGGTCGCGAAGAGCAGGTCCCGGGGCTCGCCTTCGCCCGTGAGGGCCTTCAGGAGGGTGGTCTTCCCCGCATTGGTGTAGCCCACCAGGACCACCCGGGGCAGGCCCTGGGGCCGGCCCTGGCGCTGGGTCTCCCGTACCTGCTCCAGGTGGGTCAGTTCCCGCTTGAGCTGACTGATGCGGGTGCGGATCATGCGGCGATCCACCTCGATCTGGGTCTCGCCGGGGCCTCCGCGTAGGCCTACGCCGCCGCCCTGGCGCTCCAGGTGGGTCCAGGCGCCCTTGAGGCGGGGCAGTTCGTACTCGAGCCGGGCCAGTTCCACCTGGGCCTTGGCCTCCCGGGTCTGGGCCCGCTGCTCGAAGATGCTGAGGATGAGGCCCGTGCGGTCCAGGCAGATGAGGTTCGTGAGTTTCACGATGGCGTTCACCTGGCTGCCGCTCAACTCGTCATCGCAGATGAGGTGGCGCACGCCCTGCCGAGCGGCCTCATCCGCCAGCGCCTCCAGCTGGCCGGAGCCGTAGAAGGTCCGGGTGGCGATCTGGGACCGCTTCAGGATCCGCCGGGTCTGGACCTCGAACCCGCAGCTCCGGGCGAGTTCGGCCAGTTCCAGGAGGTGGTCCTGGATGGGGTCCTCCCGGTCCTCGGGGCCTTGGCGGGCGATGAGCAGACAGCGGGGAGGGGTTTCGGCCATGAGGCAAAGCTGCCGTGCCGGGCCGCAATAATCAAGCCCTCATGCCCGGAATCAGGCGTGGGCATCGGGCAGGCGGCCCTCCGGCTACCCTGGTGCCATGCCCTTGTTCGAACGCACCATCGCCGACCGCTACCTGAAGACCCACCGCAAGGGGGCCTTCGTGCGGATCATGGTGCGCTTCGCCCGGGGCGGCACGGCCCTGGGCGTCTTCGCCATGGTCGTCACGCTGGCCGTGATGAACGGCTTCCACGAAGAGATCCAGGCCACCCTCTTCAGCGCCACGGCCCATTTCACGGTGTTCAACTTGGCTGGCGACATCCCGGACACCGAAGGCGCCCTAAAAACCATCCGGGCCGTCCCCGGCGTGCAGGCCGCCTCGCCCATCCGGCTGGAGAAGGGGTTGTTGCGGCGCCCCGACAGCGAGATGCCGCCTGAGACGGTCGTGGTGAAGGCCGTCGATCCCGCCACGGCCCACGGCACGTCGAGCATCTTCGATTCCATGCAGCCCGCTCCGGTAGAACAGCTGAAGGAGGGGGAGATCATCCTCGGCAAGGAACTGGCCCAGCGCCTTAGCCTCAAGGTGGGAGACACCGTGGCCCTGGCCGTCTTTCGGCTGGAACTGGGGCTGGGCGGCCAGCAGCCCAAGGTCGCGGCGTTCCGGGTGGCCGGCACCTTCCACAGCCACAGCTCCGAATACGACAAGGCCTGGGCCTTCATCCATCTGGCGGACGCCATGCGCCTGGCCCGATCGGAAGGCCGGGCCGAGATGATCGAGGTCCGTGCCAGCAGCATCGATGCCATCGCGGACGTGAAGCCCCGGGTGCTGGCGGCCCTCGGCCCCGCCTTCCAGGCCACGGATCTGCGGGAATCCAACCGGGCCCTCTTTGCAGCACTAACCGTGGAGAAGTGGGCCTTCGCCGCCGTCCTCAGCCTCATCGTGCTGGTAGCGGCCTTCAACATCGTGGCGTCCCTGGTGCTGCTCGTCACGGAGAAGCGGCGCGACTTGGGCGTACTGCTGGCCCTGGGCGCCACGCCGAAGCAGATCCAGCGGCTCTTCGAATTGCAGGGCCTCCGTATCGGCGTCGTGGGCACGGCCTGGGGGCTGGGTACCAGCGTGCCGCTCTGCCTCATCCTGGATCACTGGAAGCTCCTGAAGCTGCCCGCCGCCGTCTACGACTTCATCACCTACATGCCCTTCCGCCTCAAGCTGCTGGACATCGTCCTGGTGGCCGTCTTCCCCCTGCTGGTGTCCTGGCTGGCCGCGCGGTACCCCGCCAAGAAGGCCGCCGCCCTGGACCCCGTCGACGCGCTGAGGGCCGAATGAGGCTCATGCGGCATTGCGTTCAACTCATAAAGATCCACCACGGAGACACGGAATCCACGGAGGCGTCACGGAGGCCTCTGTGCCTCCTCCGTGCATGGGCTGGCCGAAGGCCCATTCCGGCAAAGCCGGAATGGACTGAATGCACCGGGCTCGGATCCCCTTTCAAGGATCCGGGCCCGGTGCATTCAGTCAGCCCATACTCCGTGTCTCCGTGGTGGATCTCTAGCCCTGGGTGCGAGGCACCATGATCGGTCAACCCCTTTCCATCACCGGCCTGCACAAGACCTACCCCGGTAATGCCCATCCGGTCTTCGACGGCTTCTCGCTGGAGGTTGAGGCCGGCAGCCTCTGCGCCATCGTGGGAGTCTCGGGCGTGGGCAAGACCACCCTGCTGAACTGCGTGGCGGGATTGGACCACTGGGAGGGCGGCGGCATCACCGTGGGCGGCGAGCCCGTGCCCGAAGGTGCCGAAGCCCGCGCCCTCTACCGCCGCCGCCGGGTGGGCCTGGCCTTCCAGCAGCCCCATCTGCTGCCCGAGTTCACCGTGCGCGAGAACCTCCGCATGCCCCTGCTCATCGATGGCGATGCTTCCGTCGAAGGCGAGGCCTGGATCGGCCAGTTGCTGGCCACCGTGGGCCTGGGGGATCTCGGCGAGCGGCTGCCCGGCCAGCTCTCCGGCGGCCAGGCCGCCCGCGCCGGCCTGGCCCGCGCCCTGGTGCGCAAGCCGGCGCTCTGGCTGCTGGACGAGCCCACGGGCAACCTGGACCCCGCCACCGCCGAGGAAGTGTTCGGCTTCCTGCTGAGCCTTCACGCCGAGCTGCGCCCCACCACCCTCCTCGTCACCCACAACCCCGGCCTCGCCGAGCGCTGCATGCGGACGGTGCGGTTGGGGTGATCAATCCGGCGAAGCCGCCCGGATTCCCCTGGCCCGCCGATCTTCCAACAGCTCGCTGAGGATGACGGCCGCCGCGGCGGCATCCAGTAGGAGCTTGCGCTTGTCAGGCTTCACGCCCCGTTCCCGCAGCAGGCGCTCAGCCTCGGCGCTGCTGAGGTGCTCGTTCACGAGACGCAGGGGCAGGCCCGTCCGCGCGGCCAGGGCCTCACCGAAGGCCCGGGCCGCTGGCGCCGTGGCACTCTCCGCGCCATCCTTGTGCCGGGGCAGGCCCACCGCCAGGGCCTGCACGCCTTCCGTCTTGCAGAGCTTCGCCAGCCGATCCAGCGTGCGCTCGTCCTCCTGGGGCCACACCTCGAAGGGCGAGGCCAGGATCTCCAGCTCATCCGAGAAGGCGAGGCCGATCTTCTTCGTGCCGTGGTCGATGGCGAGCCAGCGCATGACCTCAGACTAGCGGGAACGACCTGGCTAGAGGGACTTGAGGATGGCCTCCCGGCGGGCCTGGTACTCGGCCTCGGTGATGAGGTGGTCATCCCGGAGGCGTTTCAGCGTGCGCAGGCGCTCCGCCGTGGTCTGGTAGGCGGCCTCCTCCTGGGGGCTGGGAGCGGGCTTCGGGGCCGGTGCGGGCGCAGCGCTCGGGGCTGGCGCGGGTGCGACGGGTGTCGGCGCAGCCGCGGGAGGCAGCGCGGCCGCAGCGGGCGCCAGGGGCAGGGCCAGCCAGTCGGGCCGGACCCGCTGGGCGCCGGGCGCCTGGAGGTCGGCGTCCCCCGGCTGGGTGCGGGAGCCGAACACGAAGGTGGGCAGCGTATTCGATTCCAGCCAGGCGTCCATGAAGGCCAACCGGGCGTCGTGCACCAGGAGGTTCAGGGCGCCGCCCCGCACGAAGATCCGGGCCGTGAGCCCTTCGGCGCGCATGTAGTAGCGGCCCCGGCGGCTGGTGCTCACCAGCACCACGTCCTGGTCAGGCCCTGCCTGGGCCAGGGCTTCGCTCAGGGCCGGCGCCAGGGCGGCCACCTCGTCCTTGTAGAAGAGGGGAACCCCCTTGCCGTCCAGGGTGGCCCGCACGGAGCCCAACAGGGCGGCGAGGCTGCCGGGGGCCAGGGTCACCGGCTGCGCATTGGGTGGGGCTCCGGTCTCGGCGGGCACGAGCTTCACATAGGAGAATTCCCCCAGGTTCCACCGGGCGCGGGCATCGGCCTGGAGCACGGACGGGGTCAGGGCCAGGATCAGAACGGTCGTCTCCAGCCAGCGAGCCTGTCGCATCGGTGCCTCCGGGAGTTGCCCCCAGGATAGCGGCAATGGATCTCTCGCTGCCGGCAGTGCCCGTGCCGAAGCACACTCCGGAGGCTCGGGCCACACGGAGGAGGGCACGGGGCACGGCGGAGGCCAGGTTGCAGTGGAGGCCGTTTCATTCCGGGACCAGACGTGATAGCACAGACCCCGTGTCTGCCCCGAGGTCCTCACTCTCTTTCGCCACCGGCCTGGGCCGGCTGCACCTGGCCTGGACGGAGGCCGGGGTCTGCAGCCTGCGGTTCGCGGAAGGGCGTGGGGATGCCGAGGCCAGGCAGGCACCGGGCTGGGTGCTGGAGGCCGTGCGAAGGCTCATGTGGCACCTTGCCGGGAGACCGCAGAACCTTCAGAACATCCCGCTGGATCTCTCGGGCCTCACCCCTTTCCAGCGTCGCGTGGCGGAAGTGCTGCGGAACACCCGTGCAGGTCAGACCATCACCTACGGCGAGGTGGCACTGCTGGCCGGGCGCCCCGGCGCCGCCCGGGCCGTGGGTCAGGCGGTGAAGGCCAACCCCATCCTCATCCTCGTGCCCTGCCACCGCGTGGTGGCGGCCGATGGCCCCGGCGGCTGGAGCGCCTTTGGAACACCAGAACGCAAGGCACGGCTGCTGGAACTGGAGCGCGTCACAGCCGGTTGATGTCTCGCGTCTCCAGCACGGCCTTCGGCGCTCCTTCCAGGCCGGCGTGGAGCATGGCCCGGCCGAGCTGTTCGGTGGTTGTGAAGCTGCCCGGGGAGAAGGCCCTCAGCACCGGGAAAAGGGGCGTCATGAGGCGGTAGAGGATGCGATAAAGCCTCGTGCTGGACTGGATGCCGTGCAGCGGTTGGATGAGGCCGGGCCGGAAGAGGTACACCGCCTTGAAGGGCAGCCGGAGCAGCGCATTCTCGGTCGCACCCTTCACCCGCGCCCACATGACGCGGCCGTGCTCGGTGCTATCGGTTCCGGCACCGGAGACATAGATGAACGTCATCTCAGGATTGAGGCGGGACAACGTCCCGGCCGCCGCCAGCGTCATCTCGTAGGTGACACGGCGGTAAGCCTCCTCGGTCATCCCTGCTGACGAGACGCCCAGACAGAAGAAGCAGGCGTCAAAACCCGCCAGCTCCCGCTCGATCGAGCTGTAGTCGAAGAAGTCCCCGTGGACGATCTCCCTCAGCTTGGCGTGCGCCTGCCCCGTGGGCCGGCGCACGAGGACGACGACTGCCGCGACCCGCGGATCCCGCAGGCACTCGCGCAGGACACCCTGACCGATCATGCCCGTGGCACCGAAGAGCAGGCCCTTCATCGGAGACCTCCCTGGGGGAGCATGGGCCGGCCATCCAGCGTGGCACGGACGGGAACCTCCGCCGCGGTCTTCCAAGGTAGGGTGGGCCACCAGCGCTCAGGCGCCGGCGGCGTGCCGGGCTCGAAGGCTGCCCCGGGCCTGGGCACCACCACCGTCGCGCCAGCGGGGCCCGCCGCGGCCAGTACCCGCTCCACGGGCTCCGTCCAGCCGTGGGCGGCCAGGTCGAAGAGGCCCCAGTGGATGGGCAGGAGCACGCGGCCGCGCACCATGCCATGGGCCGCCACCGCCTGTTCAGGCCCCAGGTGCCAATCGGGCCAGGCCGGGTTGTAGGCGCCGGCCTCGATCATGGCCAGGTCGAAGGGGCCCAGGCGCGCCCCGATGTCGGCCAGGCCCGGGAACATGCCGGTGTCGCCGGAGAAGTAGACGCGGTGCCGGGGTCCCAGGAACGCGAAGCCGCCCCAGAGGGTGCGGTCCTTGTCCCGCAGGCCGCGGCCCGAGGCGTGGCGGGCCGGCGTGAGGACCACCTCCAGCTCGCCCACCCGCACCGATTCCCACCAGTCCAGCTCCGTGACGCGGGCCTCCGGCACACCCCAGCGCACGAGCCAGGCCCCCACGCCCAGGGGCACCACGAAGTGCGTGTCCCAGTCCTTCATGCAGCGCAGGGTCCCTTCGTCCAAGTGGTCGTAGTGGTCGTGGGAGAGGGCCACCACCTGGGGCACGGGCACCTCCTCCAGGGGGATGAGGGGTGCGTAGAAGCGGCGCGGCCCAGCCCAACTCACTGGC